>Ga0126342_10021470_pt1 | contig 10765 bp, 11 predicted proteins | sample Cyp1metagenome_FD_92528 | JGI IMG/M metagenome (GOLD analysis project Ga0126342, IMG submission 92528) | Coral microbial communities from Lord Howe Island, Old Settlement Bay, Australia - Cyphastrea 1 metagenome | ecosystem: Host-associated > Invertebrates > Cnidaria > Coral ... | reverse complement strand
TTACTATAATATATATATATGTATATATACATTATATATGTATATACATTATATGTATATATGGATATGTATATATATAATATACATAATACATATATGTAAATTATACATATATAATATATATATATATATATATATGAATATTATATACGTATATATATATATGCATACATAATATTTAATATTATATATATATACATTATATATATGTATGTATGTATGTATGTAATGTAAATGTAAATGTAAATGTAAATGTAAATGTAAATGTGAATGTAAATGTAAATGTAAATGTAAATGTAAATGTAATGTAATGTAATGTAATGTAATTTATGTATGTATGTATAAAGTGGTGACCAATGGATTCTTTGGATCAAAATGTGATACCCAACCACTGAGCTGCCAGGGCACAGCGACTCATGAAGGGAGAGGCACCAAGAACCACAGCCTGGGAGATACGAATTTCTTTCTGCATGGAGGTTGCCATGAACATTGTACTGGATATCTGAAGTCATGGATTGAAAGATCTTGAAAGGGGATTCAGATGATCTCCAAACTTTCAAGGCTTTGCGGATTTTGACCCTGCTCATCCACATAGATTCAGGGATGTACAGGATGTGTGCAGAACAGTACAGGGCAGTGGCCAGGTCATTGTACTTGATATAGACATTGACCTGTACGGAGGTTCAGTCCTCATATCATTATATACGGAGTAAAGCAACTCTGCATTCTCAGGAGCCATGTTGTGTCTACATGAGAGCTCAAGCACAGAGTCACCGCTATACCGTGTTCTACCTGCAGGTGAGAGTCTTGAAGAAGCTGAGCTTTGTGAACAGCTCAGAACCTTTTGTAGGTCTTTTCATTTGTGTACTGAGATGCTGCTATCACTGTGATAGTTTATCATTTAGCAGAATGACTCTGATTTTTGTTATTTTCGATTAGTGCTGTTGTTGGCTTTATTTGTTCGTTTTCTTTTCCAGTTATTATTATCACAGTAGTTCACCACTACCATTTCAACTTCTCTTCGGCAAAGCAGCACTTTCGTTTTCATCGTGGGTCCCCATATGCAGATTCGATCAGATTTGCATCTTCATATTAGGGCAGGATATTGAGATGTAAAGCTTCAATGAACCCCTCCATTGTGCTGCAGCTATTAACACAGTCTGACATTATTTTTGCTGACCGTAGATTACGCCGTAGATGTAATTACTTTGGCAATATTTTGGCATTCCGAAGACAGCAGCTTCTGAAATCTTGGAATTTTGGACTCTACCATGCTTTTGCATTCCGACAATCGAGGTTCATATTGATGGCTTGAAAAGAGTTTTCGATGAGAACTATTTTGCAAAGCACGAGGCCTGCTGAGATAACAGGCAATCTAGCAGAATTGAGGCATTAAATCCGGTGGCGCATGATCAACAGGCAGCTCAGAGTTTAGGTTTTTGCTCATGCAGCAAAGCATATCTGCACCGCTGGCAGTCAGAGCTAGTTTATTGTCTTTGACAATGAATTGGTAGTTCTCGTCACACTTGCAGGGATATAAAATTGGTCTCAGGCCCCACCTGGCTCATCCGCTCCAGGATGGTGTAAAGGCCTGCCAAACAACCTGCTACTCAGATTTGGGTTGCCAGTCAGACCCTCAAGCTGCGCTGCGGCGAGTCCGCATTCTGTCACCACACAAGGGACGTCCGTCCAGGTGGTGGATCTACAGTAGGGTGAGAGGCGTGCGAATGGGGACAGGGAAGCTGCGATCTTGTTCGTGTCTGTCGCTCTTGTTTGGTGAGACCTAACAGGGCCTAGCCCCTTTGCCTTTTTTTTTAATAGTGTGCTGGCATCAGTTGATGCAGGTTGCTATGTGGAAGACATCTCGCACCAAAGGATGCCGGTCCTCTTCCTGGATTTCCATAGATTGCCGACATATTTTTAACCATCGATGTCATTTGATGTCTATGAGTTGGCCAGCAGCTCCCTGGTCGAGGTGCCAATGACAACGGACACCTTCCAGGTCTTCGCCAGAGAAGTGGGGGACCTCTGAAACTTTGGCGCTTCGGATTCCAAGCGTCCAGATTCCACGTGTTAAAGAAACCATGGGGCATGTTGTAACCTTGGCGCAACCGCCGATTTTTAAGTTAGTGAAAAAAGTATGGCGAAGCTGGCGAATACCGAGGATTGCAACATGGAGACACAGATCACAAGCTATTGATGATTGCTTCACAAAATCTATGGCAGGTAGCCAAACGGACATCCCAAACATAGATGACATACTGTGAATTGGCTTCGAATCGTTATTCACCTCACCCGGGGCACAGATTTGACACAGCGGGGACTTGGCAAGGCACAGGAAGTTCTGGATGGCGAGTACATTCAGCATCAATGCAAGGACTGAACCGTGACGTAAGAATAGATAAGACCATATTGATTGTTTGGTCAACAAAAGATCCTCAAAGTTACTGAATCTTGTAGTTTCCAGACGTTTTCACATGATGCTTTCTTTTTCTGCAACTATTCGTCTCAAAACCCTTGCCATGCAGGAACTTCCCTATGCTGATATCTCGTCACAGCCCCAGTTAAGACCAGTCACGTTCTGATTTGGATCCATTTGGTGCCCCTGTATTTCACGCTTCCCAAGTAATTGTTCATCCCAAATCAAATCTATCAAATTATTCTTATGATGAGAATCTATGGGATTACTTTTTGATACTTTTGGATGGGTATATCAACCTTTGTTAATCTTCTAGCCAGCTGGGCGATATGACTTGGAATCCATCGACATGGATCGACTCTAGTGGATTTTTTTTTGGAGGTCCAAAGAGGAGATTCCAGAGTTCCACCTCCCGCGATAAGCTTAGCAGTCGGAGTCTCCAAATTGTGAAACGCAGAACAAGACGTAACTGTTGTACTTTTGTCATCTTTTGCTCTGTTTTTCGGTACAGGACATTTTAGAACTTTGATGTTTTTCTCATGAGCTAGGTTTGGTACCTGCCACCGTGGTTCATCATTGTGCGCTTCAGGACAACAGCTACGGATACCACGACACCAGAGCCCGCGGCAGAGACCACCACTTTGCCCACCACGAGTGAAAGGACCTATTGGACCACAGCAGGCGCTCAGTTGCAGAAGAATCATAGCGTTGCTCAGCATACCTCATCACTACATTCACTATTGAGTCACTATTGATGAGTAGTAGGTGCTATGCGATGACACATCCATGTAGAAAATGTAGAAAGGGAACACTTTCGTTGCTGGCAACTTACAGTGACCATGCAGGCATAAATCTGGTGACAATGGCCCCCTCTCACAGTCCACAAAGAGGCCAGGAACCTCGGTGACCAAATCCTCTGCGAAGTTTGACATTTCTTTGCCTTGAAGCGCTTTGAAAAGTCTTTGCACCGTCGTGCCAGATGAACGTGCAAGCAGTCAGGCAGGGAGATGCACAAAATTGCACAAAAAGGCTGCAAAGAGAAGGGAAGGAACACCAAAGGAACACCAAAGGAACACCAAAGGAACACCAAAGGAACACCAAAGGATATGGCTCGAAACTTCAGAGATTTTGAGGCAGGGAGTTGAAGCTGCAATTTGTGTGAAGCCGCTGTCACAGGTGGATCCCAAAGATCTCAAACTGTTGGGTGTCGGAGCGTTGGTGGTGCCTCTGCTGCAGCCTGCTGCAGCCTGCTGCAGCCTGCCAGTCACGTGATGCATAAATATGGTGTAATGATGAGCAATGATGTGCAATGTGCTGTGTGTATGGACCATACTTGCAATGGCATGTGATACGATGATGTATCACCACATATGGCACGGACATGTATAGGTGCATCTATACGTACAGCACTGCTCCGCAGAGTGCCACTGAGTGATGTTGCCATTCGCGAAGCACATTGCAGGTGAAGGGCATCGATCTCAATTTGGTTGACAGCACCACAAGGCCAGGATGATCTCATCATGTCTCATCTTGACCTTGGAGCTTGGGTCAAAATTCGCAACTTTGAACATTTTTGAAGCGTGAAACATGGATGCATCATGATGCATCGTTGACTCACAAAGGCCAGTCCATCTCTGATTCTTCTGTCTGAAACTCTTGACCCTCAAATCGAGTTGCAAGTTGCTTGGACCCACGCGTGCTGTTCGTCTCGCATGCATCATGCAGACCGTGCGATATGGAGAAGCCTCATGGATGTCTTAGCACAGTCATGTAGGACTTGAAAGGATTTGACACCAAAGATGCCACTGTTTATGTATATATTACTATACACAGTCTCTTCAGTTATGCCTGGTAGTGACTGTTAGCGTCATATTGCTCATGGCATCCAGACCATTTCATTCGAGCATTGCTGTCAGGTCCAAGTTGTCAGACAGATATGCAGAGATGATTGCGGCCAACGCCCGTGTGGAGCCCCAGTTGGACAGTTGGAGGAGTAATGGACATACAGTGTGACATACTCGAGGACTTGCAAGGAAGTCAGTAGAAAGTTATGGCATGTTGCGTATCATAAGATCATTAAGATCCATGTCAATTCGGACACAGAAATCCTGTGGCCTCTTTTTGTGCGGTCCTTTGATTTGCAAGGATTGTCCAAGTACGATGTCCTGGACTTGAACAACAAGGTGAGCATCACTTGTAATTTTGAAACATTTTGAAACCACTTTATTTATCTTTATTATTTATTTATCATTCTTTATTTATTGTGGAAGTTGCAAGTGCAGATTGTGTCCCACTTCTTGCCCTTCCAGAGACTGGCAGACTATTGCGTCCCTATGCGAATTACCCAGACATTTCTCCATCGATCTTTTGAAAGGCCGGGCATGTGACTCTCGAGCTCGGGATCTTAGTTGCCAGCCCGCGAATTGGACAGAGTTCAGAGTTTCCACAGGCATGAAGCATGAAACAATATTATATCATCATATTAATATGATATACTGTGAAGATCTTTGCTGATCTTGGAAGTATTTTGAAATATTCTTTTTTTTGTCTGCTCTTGATCCTGATATATGATATATGTATATTACATAATATATATATATAAATAATATCCTAAGTGTTACTGCCAGTAATCGACAGCTTGACAGACGATCTTGCGGATAAAAGTCAAAACTCACTTTGAGTGACCCCATCTCTGCAAAGGACACTATTTTGCATAGAATACACAATGAACTATCTACATCTGGTTATTTAACAGTTCGCCATGGAAAGATCCACCATTTTTAAGAACGGTAAACCCAGGTAAACCATCTATAAATAGGCCATCTATACCATGGCTATGTTAGTCATAACCAGAGGGTATGTTAATTTACCAGAGGGTAAACATCCATTTTCCTATGGTTTTCCCATTAAAACCTCCATTTTCCTACTGTATGTGCCCCAGTTGTCCCAAGAATCTGCAGAGCTGTTGCTGTCCAGGTCGTGGCAGACTGGCAACCCGCTGATTCGCAGGCTGCAGCCGCACGGCTGCAATGAAAAAGGCAGCGATGGAAAAACGCAGACCGGAGACTTTGAGTATAGACCATCAAGAAATTGTCACATTTGTCATAACATAACATATCTATCGTTATTCTAGAATTTCTAGATTCATATATATATATTCATGTAGCGTAGTTTGTATCATATCATGTTTCTTTCATCAAAGGGTTGAATCATTGAATGATTGTGATGACCATCTCAAAGCGAAGTGCCCCGGATATCGATCCTTGTAGCGGCGGTAGAACTTGGAACAGAGCCGTTCTGAGGACAGCAGAGCCTGGCTTCAAAGCTGCGTTCAAACTTTCGGAGAAAGGCCATGGATGGCGAACTTATCACGGATGATTGGGCCATGCCATCGGGGGATTGGAAGATAAAGATCATTCTGATCATGATATTTCCATACAGGGAATCAATCCGTGACACAGTTTTTGTATCATGATGTATCATTATCATGTCACTATAGATTTTGATTCCCCAAAAATGATATGAAGCTGCACTGACAAGCCGTTGTTCATGGTGCAGGTAAAGAGACCTACTCTGAAGCAGCGCGTGTGCTCACCTCTGACAGATTCTACTTGGAGGTACGCAGCGTACGTGTCATGATTTTATTGCAACAATTGCAGCCATGGATTGTTCCCGCCAGGTGCAGAGTGAAACGGCTGCAATGCTGAAGCACACCCCAGTGGGTGGAAAGTTGCCAAGAGTGCAGGTCAGCACCCCATCTGGGCCTACCCTGATATCACCTCATCATGCTGCTTCAGCATGCACTTTCTAGGCAGCGAACTGACAAAGTGGCTACATTCATGGTGTGATGGAGAAGCATTCGCAAGATATTGCACCAATAAGACAGTTGTGGAGTCAATGGAGTGTTTCAAAGCTCACTTTTAGCCATGCATGCCACTGCCATTTCAAACCTTGACAGTCCAAATGCACTCGCAGGCAGTCATGCGACAGGCTCCGATCTGAAGCTGGTGTGTGTGTGTGTGATGTGGAGATTGTGAAGAGTTCTGATGTTTTTCCTCCATCTTATGTGAAATGAATTGAAGTGCATCTAAACGATATATATATATATGTATATATAATAATATATATATGTATATAATATAATATATATATATAATAATATAATATATATATAATATATAATATATATATAATAATATATATATATATAATATAATATATATATATATAATATAATATATATATAATAATATATATATATAATATAATATAATATATATAATATATATATATAATATAATATATATATATATGATATAATATATATACTATAATATAATATATATATATAATAATATATATATATAATATAATATAATATAATATAATATAATACAATATAATACAATACAATATAATACAATATAATATAATATAGTATAATATAACATATATATAATATAATATAATATAGTATAATATAACACATATATATATAATATAATATAGTATAATATAATATGATATAATAGAATATAATACACATATATATATAATATATATAATATAACATATAATAATACTGTATATATATAATATGATATAATGTGAAAACATGTCAACTGTTTTGAACATGGAATAGTTCAACTCTTTGGGACGTGAGGCGCTGGGCCTTTTTTTTCTCCCAACGTGAGGCGCAGGATTCCGATTTCCTGCCGCTGAACGCAGAGAGGAAGCAGGCTGGCAGCTTTTTTCGTTGTCTTCAACTGGAATGCTGCAAAAATAGAACATGATGTCATGATGGTACTGTTTTTGATGTTGAACAATGAGTCTTGACTGAAGGAACCTGAGGGGTGCAGGTGCATAGTGCATTTTGAACAGACGATTTATCCAGAAAGATGCATACCGGGGTCTTTTGGACGACTTTGATTGCACATGTCAGGTCAGCAATGCGAACGCAGAGGCATTTAAGATATTGCCGCTTCTGCTAGCATGATTGACGTGGGTATGTTTGAAAATCGGCTACTCCAGTTTTTTCCGTTTTATAATCATTTTCCCCATGACAATTTGTATCGGATATCGCGAATTCTTGGGTAATTTCAGCTAGGAAATTCTGACGCTATTGACCCCTTGGAATTGAAGACATGAGACATGTCTTGTGACATGTTGGTTTCTCGAGATCGCCTGAGAAAGCAACATGTGCATTCTTCGTCACCCTGTCATACCCTGCATTCTTTATGCAGACTTTTACCATTATTTAACCACGTCTGGACATCTAACCTGGTCTTCGTTCTGTCACCACATCTGTCACCACATCATTTCCTGGTGGCCCTGGCAGCTTTGGATGTTCATCTTGGGCTTCATCCTGGTGGCGCTGATCATTGGAATTCTCATTTGGCTTTTTGCAAAGAGCTCAGACTGTGAAATGCCACCGTGGAATCCGTCGGGTCTCTCCGTGGGCAAAGTGTATGCCACAGTCTGAGCCCAGGGCTGGTCCAAAAAGAAGGCTGGGATTGAATTGAGAACATATATATAACATGATATAATGTTATATATATATATATATATATGTATTGATTATATACATGGGACTGGAGCATCCCGGCAGGACAGAGCATTTCTGCTGTTTGCCACAGACATGCCAATAGCATTCTGGTTCCACGAGTTGCAGGTCTCCTTTACCCGAAAAGCTGAGACCAAGCTGGGTTCTTTCCGCAAACTTGGGGATGAGGAGCTGCGCCAAATCAAGGATCATCGACACACAGAGACACGCTTTTTTGGTTGGCGGTTTTTTAAGAAAAACCAAGGAATTTTATAAACTTCGACAACAAAAAGAAAATTTCGAGTCATTTAGAGATGATCTGCAAGGACTATGTGTACTATTTTTGGGATGGGTTGGACTTTGCAGATCTTCACTCCTGAGCAGGACCCTGAATATGGACAGGCCAGATATCCAACAGTTGCACTTGCACCTGCCCGTCGTGCAAACGGGATGCTACATAGATAATCTAGAAAACCGGACTCATTTTTGGGCATCGTTTTCTAATACCCCTGACTATATATATATACATATATATATATACATATATATATAATATATATATGTGCATTATAACTATATAATATACTGTGTTTAGGTAAACGGGGTATGGTTCATTATTGGGTTACTGAATGGGATTGGCACTTGATGCAAAGCTTTGAAGACCTCTTTGGACTTGTGGAACGATGGCTCTGATTGCGAACCGTGCTGTGCACGTGCAGGTGAGCAAAGGGGGTAAAGCTCGAGATCCAAGCCCTGTCGAGCGAAAGACAGTGATATTATTATATAGTTATATTAACTATAGTTATGGCTGTTCGATTATTTTGGGTGCTATGAATCTTGGTCACTGCTAGGTGAGGGAAAATTGCCCGATAACGCCAGCCATTATTTATGGCTTAATCAGTGGCACCAAGATTCTTCAAGGCTTCATGAGGGCAGATAGGGCAGCTGGTCAAGCAGATCCCCAAATCCAGCAGCCCCTTGCAGCCCCTATGTGGTGAAAAGTGGAGACTCTAAGGCGTCGAAGAAGAATGGGGTTGGGCCCTCGGGCCACGATTACTGTCATAGGCGAATTACATAATATAAAGCCAAAGATGTAGTGCCAGGCGTCTTTAGAACTGATTCTAAGATATTCTAAGATATTCTAAGATATTCTAAGATATTCTAAGATATTCTAAGATATTCTAAGGACTTTTCTGAGTTCAGCATTTCAAATCTGCTTTCACCATCGTGCCATGTAATCGAAATCCCTTGATTGTCTTCAAGGCCGGAGCTGCTTCTCCAAGCCGAAGAGAGATCGAAGAGGTGTAGCCTCGAAGTTGGATCGAAAGGGCTTTTAGATGGTGTTTGAACTCTGCAGAGATGAGTCAGTGACAGTGTCTAGAAATTGGTAAATTCATAGCTTCGAGTTCTTCAAGCAGGCACTGGCACCAGGAGCCTTCGGCGTGGTTTGATGAGATCATCCTGTCTTGACGGCCGACGCAGGCCGAGATGCGGGCTGTGCAGGTAGCCTCTCGCTTGTCGGAAGAAGTTGATGTAGTCCGGAGCCTATCCGCATGGGTGTCCTTTTGTCAACAGGGACACCAACTGTGGAGTTTGAGATATCCATCTTTGGCACCCACAAAGGCATAAGCAAAGAAAATGACCAAACACATCTCTTTCGCATCATGAGATGATAGATTTTGTGGTTCTTGTGTGAACTTCAGTGAACTTCTGAGGATGATGTTCCCTCAGCAAGACCTCAGGGCTATGCATGGCCCTCACACCTCGAGCTCAGAACGACCCACAGGTTTTTGGGGCTTGCAGGGTGACACACGCCGAGGCATCTGGATCGATGTTCACAGCTACACCGCAGGCGCCATGGCATTCTGTTCCCATGTGAGTTTTACGGCGTCATGAAGACCAGGGCCAAGTTGAGGGTTGACAAGTAGGGTATATTAGTACCTTGGGAATCGGTGTCAGTGGTCACAACTTTCCATTGCAGCAGCCGAAAGAAGGATGCACAAATGAGGTGAACTTTTCTGGAAGTCCATATGCATGCGCCTGAGATTTCGCAGCGTTTGGCAACAGCACTGGGGCAGTTTTCATGGCATCAGCACAGCTGTGAGCACAGCTGTGAGGCCACACCTGTGCCTGTACAATACAACTCAGGGCATCATGGCAGCATTTTGTTGAAATTTCTGTCCGATCTGATTGGGGATGGATAGGCTTGCTGCTTGTTTGTCAGCTTTCTGGTTGTCTGTGGAGGTACCAAATGCCATCCTTGGCACCTGGCTATCCCGGTCCACGGGTCATTCGATGATGGCTTCGGTGATTCGCATCGCCGGCTCTACTGAATTCTTTTCACCCAAGCACAAGATAAGTGCAGAAGCAAATGTAATGTGACGTGATTGCGATAGTCAAAAAATCAGAGTGCCGCTTCTTTTTCTAAGATATGTTGCAAACATGACCATGCAGGAAAAGCATTGCATTGCCTAAGGTGGTGTGGTGTGGCAATATCTCACATAACTCTCTTGGAAAATTAGGAGGGCAGTCTGATGCTGATCGTGAATTTTGTGGCTTTTCCTTCAAGCAACCTGTACGGTGATTGACCAAACATTGATTGGTTCCTGCTGATCAGCAAGATGTCGCTTTACAACTGGGCAAAGTATGACCCGAAGTACTACCTGAACGGTGCCCTGTGTGGAGGAATTTGTTGCTCAATCACACATGGTGCCTTATGTCCAGTGGACGTCGTGAAGACTCGTATCCAGCTGGACCCAGTGAAGTACCAGGGTGGTTTGCTGAGTGTTGGTAAGCAAGTCGTG
>Ga0126342_10021469_pt1 | contig 10765 bp, 13 predicted proteins | sample Cyp1metagenome_FD_92528 | JGI IMG/M metagenome (GOLD analysis project Ga0126342, IMG submission 92528) | Coral microbial communities from Lord Howe Island, Old Settlement Bay, Australia - Cyphastrea 1 metagenome | ecosystem: Host-associated > Invertebrates > Cnidaria > Coral ... | reverse complement strand
TGGTTTGCTCCTGACGAACGATAACTTCATATATACATTCTATGTTTGCAGAAATATAGTTGTAAATTTACTAATATATATATATATGTGGTTGGTTCACATCGGCACTGAAATGATATTTTTAGATATTGATTATGATTATACATTATGAGGCATTCTAACTCTGTGTGCTGAAACAACCCTTCCATATGCAGAGCAGTGAGAAACATGAAGAACACAAAATCCCCACGTATATATATATAAACCACCAGAAATCCCCATGGTTTCAGTCCTGTAGCTCCTCTGATGGTGCTGCACCATCAGTTTCCTTCTTCTCATCCGCTTTCACTTGGTTGGAATCCTGATGCAGGTGCACACAGTCTATGTATATGTTTTAAGCCTTAACCAAAAACAACCAAAGAAACATGTTCTTGTATATGTATATAATATATATATGTAATGTATATATATATATTTCTATATTGTATATATATATTGTATACATATTTATCGTGTATATATATATGTATATAAAAAATATATTTATGTATATATTACAAATCATCTTTTGATACTAGTAGTATATATTTTGATTTCAAAGTATATATATATTGTGGAAAGAATATCCAAATACATTTTTTTCAATGTCTTATGTATGTGTGTGTGTTGCTGATCTCTAAATATATATGTATATATATATATATAATTATATATATATTGATAGGCTGAAAATCAAAAATCTATAAAAGGCTTTAAGAACACATCATATATACAAGTATATATATACTCTGCAACATGCCTTCCGTTTCTGCACCCGTATATACGTATTCCAGTGAATATGCCTCGGGCTGCTCTGGCTCTGCAATCTCCGGTGTTGATCGCTCCTGGCAAACGGTAGCTTCATATATATATATATATAGATAGATACATAGAAGTGATTTCAATAAAACCAAACGGATTGGAGCAGGTTGCATAAATATACATATATGTGTTTTATATGTATGTTATATTCATTCACCTGCCACTTGGGAAAAACTATATAACCTTAAAAATATGTATATATATATATATAGTGATCCTACATATGTTTCATGAAGCTGAAAACATAAAGATGCTGTAGCCTTTGTGATTAACTGAAAATCTTGCTTATCAAAACATATGTATATATATATATTTATACATATTGCCATCGCCATCCCCGAAAGTTCATATATATATATACATTTACATATATACATATATACATATATACATATATATATTATATCGTATATTCAGTAATATTCAGTGTATATATATATATATGTAATTATGTATATATATATATTTCTATATAACCCTTCAGACTTTGATGTGGCCACACTTTCCGTGAAGCCAGCATTGCTCACCAATCACTCACGGTCTGTATACATATGTACATTGCCAACTGCTGTCATCACAACAGTCTTCTGCGCTTAGCGCAAAACAAGCAAGACATGAAACCTGATTGGTAACTCAGCTGTGGCATTTCTTCGTCTTGTCCATCATCATACGTGCTAACATCATCCGTGGCAGCATCATCTGTAGGATCATCATCCGTGGAAACATCGTTCGTGGAAAGATCGTCTGGTGAAAGGTTGTCCGTGGCCACACCCTCCGTCAATTCAGACACATTGTCATCACTAGGCACATGAGTGGAAATATGGGACATATAATCAAAATCATCAGTATCATTATCGAGTACAACCACCACATCGTTCTCATCACCTTCATCATCATTGTCTGATTCATCGCCCTGCACGTTGGTGTGAATGACGCCCCACGCATCTATAACATGTACTTCAGTAGCTGTCGTGCTGGCATTGGATGATTGGTCAGAAGCCACCATGTCAGATTCAACTTCTTGGTGTTCATCAAATGCGTATAATGTTTGGTCTTGGGTCTCTTGATCATTGTTGTCTGGGTCTGGGTCGTAGTGAACCCACGGCCATGGTACACTTGGATTTCCTAAGCTTGAGTAGTAGCGCTCCATTCGGTAGTAGAAATCGTCAGTGTCCACTTCCCTCATCTCACCAATGGACATGGCTGGCTGTATGACAATGTGCTTCTGGTCAAATATGTTCTTATGATCCATATGGTTTGTATTGTTGGCAGCAAATATATTTTAAAAAAATAAATATATATATATATTTGGCTTATGATGATTGCGTGTTTATTTCAAAAAAAACACATATATATAATAAACCATATATATATAACATTTTTTGGTCATTGAGCCTGAATGCCGCAAGATGCACGTGTTTCAAATTTCGTTGAGCTTAACGACCTAACGACTTATCATATTATATAGTTCCCACCTGTTGACGTGCCTGCCTGTCAGCTATTTAAGGGTGATAATCCATCATTGCTGTCTAACTTGGTTGCGATTGGCTTTGTATAATACCGCATTCTAACTTTGTGTACTGTAATGCCATATCTATCACCACAGCTACAGCAGCCCACAGTCCTGACGCTCTTCCAGTGACGCTTGGGCTGGTACCTGCTCAGCGTGAAAAGAACTATATGTTCGAGTATCATATATAAACCCATCCAAATCACATGATACAAAAATAAATACTATATATATATATGTGGAAGCATATTGCCGTTATGTTAGATATCATTGCTGTTCTTGAGTTAAATCATGTATATATATATATACATAATATATATATATCTCTCCACACATTGGTTTACACATACGTGCCCAATCTATATATATACAAATGTATACACATACAATCACTATATAGCAAGTTCCAACCCAGATCGAACCTCCGCTTGGTCATGTTGGTCCTACAGAATCAGGCTGTCAACCGACGAGATGTTGGTGCTGATACTTACCCTATATAACAAACACATGAATAGGTGATAAATATATAAATATATATACAATCGTTATTATAATGCATATATATATATCCATATGTTGTTTCCACCAGAAACTAGCTGTCCTTCAGTCTCTGCAGAGCATCGTGCAAAGTGTAGGATACAGGTTCAGCAGGCTCGTCGAAAAATGCCACAGTGTCATCCGTCTTGGCTTTCTTCTTGGGTCTAGTTTTCTGTTCGCTCTTGTTCAATTCATCCCACGAATCTTTGCAAAACATATTTGTCATCGGTTGTACAATAGGTGTCTTCCAATTCTTTGGTGTAATGACAATTGTACCTTTTCCTTTGTGCTTTTTGTCTTTGATCTCCTGGGGACAAAACTCGATTCACTGATGTTGAGATGGGATAATGACTATATATATATATTTGTGCATTGACACAGTAAACCAAAACAACCTATATATATATATAAAGAAATGCATATATAGTTAAACATACCATATGTATATTCATATCTATATATGCATACATGTATATATATATACCAAAACATATATATATACACCAAAACATATATATATATATATATGCTTACATGCCAACACCTATATAAATGCTAATTTCAATATACCTTTGGGATCCCAATTTTGTAACAATATGACTCTTTTCAATTGATAATTTATCCTTAAGAAGTAAAGCGTATCAGCAAATGTATACATAGAGATCCATGAATTGTTCAGAATATATATATATATATATAATACTGGTTGGAAGACATGAAACAATATATGTGCATGTTATATTCGTCAAACAACATTATATATATATATATTATATTGAACTCAATCGCGTTCTAATCTTGAATTACTCGAAATGTGATCCATTGCAGTGTACAACAAATGAGAATTTGACTGTCGTTTCCAGCTGATGATGTGCTTTTTGTAGTTGTACCCTTCTCTTCCTTTGCTGCATTCCCCTTGCAAACCATATAGCATATAGTTTTCGCTTGAAGTATGCGTAGGATGTGTGAACACATATATAATAATGTTGTATAGCGCAAACAATAATATATATATATATTATGTTATTCTTGTTGTTTTCAAAGTACATATCCCACATTCTAACACTGGATTTCCCAAAAAGTGATCCACTGCATGTGTACAGCAAATGTGAATTTGGCAGTCCTTTCCAGCTGATGATGCGCTTTTTGTAGTGGTACCCTTCATTTCCTTTGCTGCATTCTCCTTGCAAACCATATAGCATATAGTTTTCGCTTGAAGTATGCGTAGGATGGGTGGACACATATATAATAATTTCGTATAGCGCAAACAATAATATATATATTTATATATATATATATTATATGTTCTTCTTGTTGTTTTCCACATCCCACATTCTACCAATGGATTTCCCAAAAAGTGATCCACTGCATGAGCACAGCAAATGTTAATTTGGCAGTCCTTTCCAGTTGATGATGCGCTTTTTGTAGTGGTATCCTTCTCGTCCTTTGCTTTATTCTCCTTGCAAACCATATAGCATATAGTGTTTGCTTGAAGTACACGTAAAATGGATGAACGCATAGCACTTCTGATAAGGAATAGAAATTGTATACAATGCAACTTATATATATATATACAGCTCAAGATAATGAAACATATATATATACATATGTTATGGATCTTGATGTATTCAAACGCATACCCAATATGTATATACATATATACATATGTAAAAACTGATATGTGTTCTATTGAATAATGATTCCGAAATGAATCAAATATATATATATATAATATATTGTTGTTCGCCTTTCACCAAGCTTCCTGCACGGCAACAGTTGTAGTCGGTTCTGGATCTGTCCGGTCCAAAATCATGTTGCTCAGTTGGTCCTGGTGCAGCCACTGGTAGACACTGCAAGTATGTATAAGTTATTGTGACATGGTGTGAAAAGTGTTTGCTACCTGTCTAATATATATATATATATGTGTGTGTGTGCGTTGGATTTATATTTCAGTTGGTTTGTTATCGAATAGCATGCCAAAGAAATATATATATAAAACATTGAGTAAACAAATTGAGTGAGATGCCTATTGGGATACACATTCTAACTCTGAGAAGCCCAAAACTGGTCTACTGCATGTGTGCAACAAAAAGAAAAAATGTATGTATAGTCCTTGTCATCAGAAACAGTCTTCATAATGCTACCATCGATGATGACGGGCACGTCTTCCTTGGTCCAAACATGGCAACTGTTTGTGTATACAAATGTATATATATATATATATTTAGCTATCTATATATATATATATATGTGTTTCCACACGCGATGAACTCTAATTTATATAAATACGCAAATGTATACAGAAATTTGCATACGTATATATATATGATGTGTGTATCATCCAAACCTTCCCGATACCAAGAGTGAACGTGCCAGAAAATAACAAAAAGATAAAACACCAAATATATTCGCATTCAGAGCGAGATGCATCTGAAACTAGAAGGAGATCCGATGAGCAGCGATGACATGGAACTAACAAGTCGTAATGACCAAACCTTCGATCTTCTTCTGCAGCTTGCGACCAAGAAAAATAAAGATGAGCTGAGTGAGGTGTGTCGCCTTTTCCAAAGAAGGAATCACGACGAAGCCATGGAAACCATTCCCGCAATTCTGAATAAATGTGTGCATCCACTGTCAACCTGATAGTGATCCACAACGTTGCAGCAATCCAGGTCAGGTCTGTAACGTAGAAGGATGGGTTTTCTCGCACCCGTTCAATATCATCAGAACACTCAGGAAACAATGCCATAGCTGCATCACCTTAGATAAGAATCACAACCAAATACAACACATTCTGATTGCATTTGGGTTCTTATTTCACCTACAGCAAAGCAGCCGCACCAACCACTAATTCAAATACTGGCCCGCCACACATAAACACTGACACTATAATATGTCCCACAAATTTATTTGAAAATTCACCGACCATGGGGCTAACGCACAACAACTTGAAACCAAAAAGGCCACCACAACATAAATTTCAGTGAGCCCTATATAAATAGGCAGGGCAGATACGAACCTGACCAAACTGAAACTATGTTGTGTTTGGATCCTTGTGTTTCAAGGCACCGTTTAAAAACAAACAGTAGGATATCGTACTTACCCAAGTTGACATGCAACCTCTGCATTTTACCAAAACCAATAGGTTCAACTATCAAGTATATAGTTGACCCTATTTATTTGGATATCGTACTTACCCAAAACATACAACATAGAATTCAGTAAACCCTCCAAGGCAGATAAAAGTAAAATGCCGGTTACTGAAATCAGGTTGTCAAAGGTTCAAGTTTTGGTTTCCAAGAGACCCAATGATATTCCCTGAACATCAAGTCAACACACTCGAGGAGTAGGAAAATCCGCTGGATCAAGAAACCATAAAAAGGGATTAAAATAAATGTGTTGCAGGTTTACCAGTTTGTTTGTGGTTGTTGTTGCGGCCGCCGGCTTTGGAACAGTTGAACTAGAGGTTCAAACCAAAGCCTATAAAGCTGTAGGTTAAATAAAGGTTTATCCTTTTTCGTACCTCAACGGAGTGCACCCAAAAGTATGTAAATAATGTATGTATGCATGTATGCATGTATGTATGTATGCATGTATGTATGTATGCATGTGTGCATGTATGCATGTGTGCATGTATGCATGTATGCATGTATGCATGTATGCATGTATGCATGTATGCATGTATGCATGTATGCATGCATGTATGCATGTATGCATGTATGCATGTATGCATGTATGCATGTATGCATCTATGCATGTATGCATGTATGCATGTATGCCTGTATGGATGTATGCATGTATGCATGTATGCATGTATGCATGTATGGGTATGTAGGTATGTAGGTATGTAGATGTGTAGGTAGGTAGGTAGGTATGTATGTAATTACATATGTGTATATATATATACATGTGTACGTGTGTATGTGTGTGAATGTGTAAATATGTATATATATATATATATATTTAGTTTCCCAGCGAGATGCCTACAGACTTGCAAAGCTCAGTGGGTTCTGCGATCTCTTGTTCCAGCATTCGCCGATTGCACGGGTAGTTCGCTGTGTTCCTCACCAGCTTAGCTTTGTGTTCAGAATGGTTCAGAATCAAAATATATAATTATGTATATATATATATATATGTATATATATATATATGGAAAGAAAAATAAACTTTATTTTTTATATATATATGTATTATAAAACGTATTGGGCACTGCAAGTTAGAATGCGTCCTTGGAACAACTTCGTGCGCAACCGGATCTGCTGCTGCCAGAAGACAACGCCAGCCACAACGTCCATCTGCTGGAACGCGAACAAATCGAAAGGGAACCTGCTTAGAATGCTTAGAAGAGTTTTTGCCTTCAGAAGATGACATTGATGTAGAAGAAACCGCCCGTTTCAAAACAGCATTCGCAATCTGCTGATAGAGTCTTTCACGATTGCTCATCAACAAATGTTCCCGCCAGCATATGTTCCCCATTACAGATCCTTTTGCCGTTGACCACACAGGCTTCTTCTCAACGAGCACATAGTCAGACCCATCACTAGCTGCATGCTCTGCAACTGCCATTACGCCAGGTTCATCTTTGCTTACCTGGTAGGAAGCACACTTTCCACTGAAAAACAATCAATTAATCAATCCATCCATCCATCTATCTATTCATCCACTCATTCATATTTTCATGCATCCATTCATTCATCCATACATCCATCCAATCATCCATCCATTCATCCAACCATCCATTTACATATGTTTGCATATATAAATATCTGATACATTCCCAGGTACGAAGACACATGCAGAACAATCCTTGCTCTTCTCCAGAACCATGCGAAGATACTGCAAGGCAACTTCTCTGTCTTGTTGGTTTTCAAAGTCACCGGCAATGATAAGGCCAATGATTTGTACCCCTTTGGTGGTACACACGTGGTCGATCTTCTCATCTGAGATCAAAGCCGCTATGTTCTTGTCTACCACTATGCTGGTACAAACAGTTTTGTTTTTCACTACAGTTCCCATCATCAGCCCGCAAATATTGTCAGAAGATCGCATCCACCATGTTTGAAAAGTGATCAAAGCAGCTTTCTGGAATGCAATGATCGATGCCGGCCTCGGATCCACAACTACCTTTGGTACGGCAACAATGGACTCTGTGATATCATCACCTTTGGCAAGCTTGTCATTTTGAATATGAACTTCACCATTGATGATGTCAGTGAGCTTGGCATCATCATGTTGTTTCACCAGGTGCATTGCTTTGATCATCGCCTGTACGGGCGCAATAATGTCATCCAACCAGAAAAACGAATATATAAGACTGTACATATATATATATATAAATGTGTGTGTGCTTACTAATGTATATATATATTGTATGTTTACAGAAAAACAATATTTATATATATAATTCAAAACAAACGCTGATCTGGTGGCTGGTGAACACCTACCAGTGAAAGTGATTTTACAGTCTCCAAGTTAGAATGTGTGCACATAGTGCCTCATCAGAAACAGTGCAAGGCTTCTTGCTCGCTCCCCCCGTCGATAAATGTTTGGACCATGATGCTTCACTGCGAGCAAGCCATTTGATCGCATCCTTCAACTGAGAAAACTTTTTGGTGGTCACTTCCTCTCCGGTGTCAAAGGAAACGATGAATCCACCACTAGCCTTATCATTCTCCAACTTGCCACGTGTGGTAGGCACCAATGCATTCAAGATCACTGACTCTACAGATCCTTTCAGGGATCAAAAGCACGTGTGTGTAGTTTATATATGAAATATATATATATATGTATAATACATTTTAATATATATATATATTAAATGTGTCTGTATGTTGCAAACCAATCAACACCCTTAGAAAAAAACTTTGGATATAACCAAACCGACCAGCCTATCTTGCCATTGAAGATTTGATTCATCAGCGACAACTTCTTCTCGCCAAGAGTCTTGCCACTCAACGTGATTTCCTTGTCATTCAGCCATGAATTTCTGTCCTGCCAAAGATACGTTGGTTCAGGCATTCGTTGGCTGTTGGAAGTTGTTGAACTTTTCACATATGTGCGTGTATGTATATACATATATATATATATATATATTCATGTATGAAAAAACAATACATACATGTACAACAGTACGCACGTATAGCTACATTTCTATTTATATATATATGTGAAGATTCATATGATGCCTCTCCTCGCCCTTCCGAGCTTCGAACTCGACCAAATATTTGCGGAAAACCTTCAGAAATGAGCAGGCAGCCATCCTTGCAGTTGGCTTGTCTCCATACGATTTGACTTGAAAAATCCTGCAGCTCCGCTCATATCGAACCTGAAACCTGAGCAGATGCAGGAACAACTTCAAAACAAACACGTACACCATCATATATATATATTTGATATATTTACGAACTAAAATGTTCTAAAAAATCAAGTGTACTTATATATATATATATATACATTTTGGGTGTTCCAACAATATGTTAGATATTTCTGAATGAACATGTGCACAAGCTGAACTACAAACAAAAAGTTATATATATATATGTGATACCTAGGCACGTGGACTTGAACTCTTTGATGCCTTCCGGTAATGACTGTTCATCTGCCTTTGACTCAAGAGCAGAAGAACCGCTTGATGGCTCTGCTACTGGGTCCCCTGAATTCGTGGTTTCGTTCTTGTTTTTGCCCTCAATGTCGGACGGAGGATCCTGTGGAGGTGGAAGAGGAGGAATGGCGTGCTGCTGAGATCCCCAAGGCTCTGCACCACATGGTGCCGCCTTCAACAGCACATCCTTCAACCCCGAGACGTCCATGGCTGAAAAGAGATTCCGTTTTCAATACACAATGTATATATATACATATATATATATTGTGCAAAAAAATGCAACTGTTTCATGTCCATTGGGACAGATGACACACTAAAATAATCATACATTTGTATATATATATATATATAAGTTTATTGTATCATAAATGGCAGGGATGCATTCTAACTTCGGATGCTGAAACATGTGCGGCTGTTGGTGATTGCAGCTATCAGCCATAGCTGAGGCGGACGGAACTGATGTTTGAAAAAATCCTAAGAAGTCATGGTTGTACACATTTGAAGGAAAACATAGTTTTTTGAATGTAAAGTTGTTTACAAATATTTAAGAATAAATTAGAAATATATATATATATATGCTGAACATAGGGAAATTAGGAATGTTTTATGATTCAAAATACATTGTCACAGACTGGAAGAGATCCAGTAATAATGATTTCCGGTGTACAGAGATAGAATGTGTTGTTTGCCAAATAGAAGAATAATGTGGTCAAAAGTAGTCTGATCAATATATATATATATACATACATACATACATACACATATTTATATTACATCCCAGATCTAAACAATCAGTAGCACCTATAAAAGGTACATGCGAACTTGTTCATCAACTCATGCGAAATATATATTTCAGCCTCAGGTTGAACAACAAATGTAATTTATATATATATACACACTATTTTTTTATATCAGGATGATCGTAAACAAATCCCGTTCATGTTGTTTCATGTTGTGTTTTAAACAATTGTGTTTTGTTATACCAAATGTTAACATGCATGCATGTTTCATGGTTTCAAAACATAATATTTAACGATATATATATATATACATTTATATATCTATATATATATATGTACATGTACAATTGTTTTACATTTATATATACATATATATATATATATATAAATATACATATTTATATATATATATATATACATTTATAAACAACATCAAGATCATGTTAGGCCAACCATGCTTATGTCACATTCTAACTCTCAAGTGTGTTTTGTCATAACCAATGCTCATATGCATGATTTGATAACATAATTTGACAT
>Ga0126342_10021468_pt1 | contig 10766 bp, 14 predicted proteins | sample Cyp1metagenome_FD_92528 | JGI IMG/M metagenome (GOLD analysis project Ga0126342, IMG submission 92528) | Coral microbial communities from Lord Howe Island, Old Settlement Bay, Australia - Cyphastrea 1 metagenome | ecosystem: Host-associated > Invertebrates > Cnidaria > Coral ... | reverse complement strand
TGTGGGGCCCCCAAGATAGCTAAGTTGGTTTATAACTCCAATAACTATGGTTTATGGTACTTATAACTATAGTATTCATGGGGTTTATAAACCAACTAACATCACTGGGGGGCCCCACATTGTTCTCCAATCGGCAGGCACAGGAACTCGGCCGGGATGCATCCCAGTACCAGGAGACTCCCTGCACATCCCATGTGTTTTTCTTGGGGAACATGAAGATCTTGGAGGACGTCATATTTTTTAAGGGTTTGGAGCTGCACCAGCTCAAAGACTTCATGGGTTCAAGGGAAAGTGTACAGCAAACATCAGGTGTCCGGTCATTTTTTCAAGTCAAAATGAATATGGATAATATGGTTGATGGTTGATGATGGTCAATGGTTGGTGGATGATCAATCATGTTTAATCATGGTTAACGGCATTCTTTTCCCTAGAAGATCCTTCAACTAATTCGAGGAAAGGTGATGAACCAAGTTTTGCTGACCGAAAATGACTGACTTTGGAGCTCCACCAGGAGAAGGAGGAGAAGAAAGTCTCAGAGTATGCCAAGTGGATGGAGAAAGGCCCCACAGTTCGATATCAGTTGGGAACTGGAAAATCGTCATGTTCAACTTCGGGAAAGTCATCGACTTCAATTGGGGTCATGGTTTCATATAGTTCTCAAAGCGTTCGTCGTTGTAGGAAGATTGGGAACAGATGTCATCAGATCTCCAGAATTTTCCAGGTGAGGCTCCAAGCAATTCAGCCACGAAGCAGGTGGGGCATGATTCCATCGGGTGGGATCCAGTTGAACCTCCCCGCAACGGGGACTGATGAACCACGCGTGGTGGCCACTCCCAAACTGCCAAAACGGCGCAGGATGAGCTTTGCAGCGGCACGGTTTGCATCTCACGAAAACTTGCAGCACGAAGGGAGGTGAAACAAGTCAAAGTTCGAAGCACCTTGGCTGGGCTGAAAACCGCTGCTAGTGCACATTCGGTGTGCTTGAACTTGAACATATATATAATTATATTAAAACGTATGGACCGTATGATATTTTGTGGGGATTGGTGTATCATCAACTTAAGCATATTTTACCCTCTGGTAAACTAACATAGCTATTGAAAATTGCCATTTATAGTGGATTTTCCCATTGAACATGGTGGTTTTCGATGGTTATGTTAGTTTATCAGAGGGTAGCTGCCATAATTGCATTGCTGTGGTATTGGCCGGCTTTTTTTGGACAACTCCATCAGGTTTTTTTCGGTAGCAGTGGGTGAGTAGATGATCACCAGATCCCACTGGATGGCATCCTTCCCTACATACTGGGGATAGTAGATGGATGGATTGAACTGCCAACCATTTTTTCCATATATATATAATAATGTTTCAGTGGTAATAGGCTACAATATAAATATATATATATATATATATTGCCTACCTAATCATTACGCAGAAAGATGCATGGAACATCAAAAAAATCTACCGCACAAACCTGGCAACTTCGAGGCGGGGCTTTGATCGACTTCATCGAATTCGTCTACACCGCCGGCGAGCCCTTGAGCGTGGGCGAAGGGAAGGGCGAGGAGCAGGAAGCCTTTGACTTGGAACCCGGCGAGGCGGAAACGGGCAGAGCATGAGGCCATTAAGAATGAAGCCCTTGATTTTCAATGGTTGTTATATATTTAAATGTATGTTTTTTAGATTTATTTACGTGTTTATATATGGGATTAGGACGAATAGTTAGATTCATCACTGGAACTCTGGGTTCAAGGCATTTGCGGCAAAAAACCACTCCACATGTTCGGATCAAGACAAGAAGTGAACTCACCATGTATAAAAAAATCAAGAGCTGAAGTAAGTTAACATTCAAACCTGACATATCTTACCCTATCTCATCCCGTAAACCGATTGGAAGCAGAAAAACTCACATTTCTTCAAAGGATGTGGAATCAGGTCAGTTTGTCATGTGACAATCCAAGTGGATGGCAGCTCTTTTTCCACGTTTCCATCATCCGCCATGGAACCACTGTGCAACTCTGCGGAAAGATGAGGTCAACTCGGGATGTTTTTGGATATGTGCATTGCGATTGATGAGGGGGGACGATGGAAATGTGGTGTTGGAGTGTTGGAGTATTTCAAGTCGCTCATTCTTCGAAGAATTATGACCAGATTCAGTATCAGATACCAGATAATGGACATGGAAGCGCGCAGAGCGGGCATTGAAGGTTGAGGCGGCCTCTATGCCACAGGAGGTCTCTATGCCAAAGGAAGTCTCTAAGCTACATGCAGCTTTCAGGCCACTGCGATTCTGTGATGAAAATGTACCATTGCTGCAGCTGAACGAAGCTCAATTGGTGCCAGTATGGGCCTTGAACAGCTTCCCAAACAGCAAACCTTCCATCGACGACGAACTACTGGAGAAGCTTCTATTTGATCCAGCTGCTTTGAGGAAACTGCCACCTCTAGATGCCATACTTCATCACTGTCTGGATGGGCGGTATGCCTGGCGGGGTGTCCAAATCACAAGCGCCTGTGTGTCGTGCTTCGCTGCCTTCAAGCAGTCTATCCCAATGTGATGTTGAAGATGATGTGTGTCGTAGGTGCAGTTGTGGAGACATCCTTTTTAGGCAAATGGGAAGACGGCAACGACGGCCTTGTGACAGTGACACTTGGAAAACGGGTGGATTCTTTTTTTGCCCGTGTGGAGAGGAAAGGCAATCAGATTCGAGATGTCCCTGTGAGGCTTGATAGTCACGGCAGGTCGATGTGTGGAAAGGCACTGCAACGACACGAAATCTCCCAGGACCAGATCGTTTGGCAGCCAGGTGCGGGTTTCGCGAGGTGGGTTTGGTGCCGTACTGAGGAGACATCTTTCGTGCAGGAGCAGCAGGTCATGAGATTTTGTGAAACGCTGCAGCTCATGGAAGCTTCAAAGGAACCAGTTGTTGTGCCAGTGCGGGCCTTGTGCTTCACATGTAACATCAATGAGAAGATGAACTTTAGGCATCGGCGTGGATGTATGACATACATTGCTTGGAAACATCGCAGTACCAGAAGGCGTTGATTGTTTGAAGATGTGAATGAGGATGTTTTGGAGGTCAGGTGTCGCATTGATTCAAAGGGTCCGGAGATCAGTCCTGACAGCTCCTCAGATCTCCTCAGCTCCTCAAGTCCTTGAGCAATTGAGATTCCAGACCCTGAGACCATTCCAGACCTGGTCATTACTGGCCATTCGACCTTTTTTGGATCCGTTGTTTTCCACTCATCGGGCTTTTGATGTGGTGAACTCGTACAATAAAAGCTGGACATCGACAGCATGAATGCAGTCCAATCTTGTCAATATCTGTCAATCATCTTTAGGAGATCATTAAATTAGTGCTCATAGATGGGTTGGTCTGAGAATAGTACGGTACTCGCCGAAATCCCTTGGTTCATCCCTTGGTAAATCATGATCTTCCCATATCTTCCCCATGAAAATGGAGAGAAGTGGAGGCATACTCCATTCTCAGACACACCCAGATAGTCATAGTCCAAGTCATTCTGTGAGGATTCACAGGCCCCGGGACGAAGCCGCTGACAGCTTCTTTGCTGTTGCGAAAAGAGTGGTGAGAGCCCCTGGCCTTCCGGGCCTTCCGGGCCGTGAGTTTTGCATGGCAGCTGAGAAGGGTCCAGTTAGATACAGAGCTCCAATACACGTGGATATATGTGGATTGGGATTTTCTGAAGGTTATGGGTTATTTAGTTTTCCATGGATTAACCCGCCAGCCAGGTATCCATTTGGGGAATCGCTGATTGAATTATGTCAAATATTGTCGTACAAAGCACTCTTCCCTATTACATCCCCATTTTGATCCAAGTTGATCATGGCAGAAAAAAACATCCAATTTCTACCAAATCCCAGTGACGATTCATTGACAATTTGCGACCCAACCCCTTGGCAGGTCATCACAGAATTGCAAGGAGGTCAGGGTGGTTTGCTGGACCGGGTGCAATTCATCACCAGCCGGGGGCGAAAGTCACAGATTTACGGCGGAAGTGGAGGAGAAAATTTCACCTTCAAGGCCACTTTGTGTTGAGTTCATGATGTTTTTGAGCAGCTGATGGTGGGTTTATCGCAATTTTGTTGGGAGACCAAGGTTCTGGAGGGGGGTTCACATTTTCAGGCACAAATCAGGCTGCAGAATCTCTGGTTGCTCAGGTGACGGAAGGCAAGATGATTGTCGGCCTGGACAGAGCTGCACCTGGGCTGATCTCTGAGAAAATTCTGGAAAATGAACTGGCATAAGGGATTATTTAAACAGCACTATGATGCACTATGGGGGTCACCCTCTAATTATGGGGGTGAACCCCTCCTCGGCTTATATCCATAATATGATCATATATATATGCAATATGCAGCATGCAATATAATCTAGATCGTTGTCTCATTTTTGTTGTTTCAGCTATATCAGCCGTACATCCTCGCCGTGATTCGTTCCCTGAAGCCAATCTGAAGCCAGGTGGGTTTGGCGGGAAAAATCACTGGGATCCACGAAGCCTTCTTTCGCGAGCTCACTGAAGCGGAGAAGGCCTTTGATGAAGCCACGATCCGGCTGGAGGAGAACGATGGTGTTGTTTGTTGAAAAAACAAAGTTTCAGAAACATCAAAAAGATTTTAGTGTAAAAAGTGAGTGTTCAATATTCAGTAGTTTGACTCCTTTCGGGTTCACATCTTGATTGAATTGATCCTTTCCCATCTCATGCTTCTGTTTTTTTAAAAAATATGGGAAAACCAACAAACAATGGGGCACACAGAATAGATCCAACTAAATCTTTGTTTCTCCTATCCGGATCAGGATATATAATCTTAATGATAGACAGTGGGATATATTAGGACATCCTTTTGCCCAAAATTATTGGGATACTAGTATGTCATGACTTTTAGTTTTTTCCCTTTGTATATCATTAGATTATATCCATTAGTCTATGTTGATACATATAAATAGTAGCCTACCAGTTACCAATTGTCATCATTTGTCCATTTACAATCATTTACATCTGAAATATATATATATTGACCATCTATCACCATGACATGTCGGATGTGGTACCTATGAACCCCGAAAAAAAAATCGCAGGACGCTCGCCGCAGCCTGGAAGCCCAAGACGTGCAGCTGACGAAGTTACGGCAGAGCCTGGAGGACGCTATCGGATCACATGCCGCCTACAAGGCCTTGAAGAAATGTGGCGAGGGAACCCTTGGAGAATCCTGGAGGATGATGTTGAATGGATGTGGCTTAAATGGATTTTGCCAAAGAAAACAAGGTGTGTTTGATTTTTAGGTCCTGCAAATGTGTCTTTTTGTCGGGAAAGTCTATGTTTGGCAAGTTTTTGGACGATGAATGGATTTGTTGAATGTGTAGATATTTGTTGATGCTTATTTTCCATACCGTTTCCATGAAGATCAGTTTATGCAGCAGAAACGGGAAATCTGCTGGTCTATGTTTATTTCTGCCGCTTGAAGCAAATCCAAGGAATACAACTACAAGATTTGCCCCTTTGAGGATGCCAAACAGGGGCATGTGCCTTGCCTTCAAACTGTTTTTGGATGTTGTCATGTTTTTCTAAGTCTGGTGGATGTTTTTGGGAACGTGATCGATGTTGATCATGGTTTTCAGGAAATTTACCAAGATCCACCAAGCATGCCGTTTTTTCCCAGCTGATTTCCCAGCTGATTTCCCAAGATCGGATCCACGTAATCTCAGGTCAGCCTTGGTCGGTGGAAGGGTTGGGCCATTGATGCTCCGCATGTGGGCCTTTTCGAGAATGGCGAACGCTGCTTTTCTGGAATCGTGAGATCACTGAAGGTTCAATTTGAGTGTGGTGAAAACTACGTGGTTGAAACTGCCACTTGGATGAGTTGGATGAGTTACTCAAGGGGTTGGTGGACAGGTGGAATTGGACAGTGGGACGCTGCAGTTGAGATTGTGAACATTCCACACTTGGTGGCTCATCCCACGGCTCGTAAGTGGGTTATAACCCCAATTATAAGTGGATTAACTCTACTTATCCCATTTATAACGTAGAGAGATGGTGGCAATCCGATTGAGGGAAGTCTTGGGGCAGTGGATGGTAGATGATGGTAGACATCCCCGGACAGGTATATGGCATCTATGGCATCTATGGCCATCATGTAGGGCAAGGCTCCCAAGTTTTCAATCAGTTGCTTCATCATCATATGAATCATATATGTGATCATATGTGTTTTATCATCAATTTGATCATCACCATCAGGTCCATCAGGTTTTTTTTCCTCACCTGGTTGAGATGCCAGATGTTCATCCAAAATTTCCATGAGATTTCCATGAGATTTCCATGAGATTTTTCGGTTCCAAGCGAGGTGAAAGAGCCCAGTCAGTGCGTCTATGAGGCCACCATGACTCATCCAGCTGCATGTGATCCCAAAGGCCTGGATGGATCCGGTGAGGATCGGATCCTGGGACCACATGAAGCCCATTTGGAGTTGTGAACATGGCACTGCCTGGGGGATCAAACGACATTTTTTGTGAACATCTCTAGAAAGATGTATGAAAGATATGTCTGAAAGGAAAGATGTAGGATATCTCAAGATGTTGGAGATGTACACATTGTACAGCGAAATGATGATTCTTTGGATGGATACACCTTGCAGAGGCCATGATTTGTCTTAAAATGGAGGATCCCACTTTAGAGGCCAAATTTGTCCGGATTTGACTCTCAGTGTTGGTGTAGAAACCAGGCGAGATAAATCAACAAACAAGGCCTAAGGCAATGAACATTTACTGATGACCGAAGGCCCTTCCAGGGGGAAACATCGATTGCTTTCACCTTCCTCCGCTGTTGGAGCCAAGCCCAACCAAAGTTGCAGAAAGCTGCCGGTCAGCTTCGTTTGTTTGACCTGTCGCAGTTAGTTTGAGAGCTTCACCCAAAGACGAGGAAAAAATAAAGGGGAGAGAGAGAGAGATGTTGAGCAAGTGCTTGGAACCATGGACAGGGGATCTTTTTTGTGTGCAAGCCCTAACCCTAATCCATAACAATTACTGGTTGGTGGTTTGGAACATTTTTTATTTTTCCATATATTGGGAATAATAACCCCAACTGACTAATATTTTTCAGAGGGGTTGAAACCACCAACCAGATTAATATATTGGGCAGCGTTCTTCCTCATCCTTCGCATTGAGCAGAAACATGGATCGTTTGAGGAAACAACACCTACAACTGAAGATATGAGGAGAAAAGGCTGTGTGTTGTTGTTTTTTAGTCTCTGTGAACTGAAGAAGTGAGGAACTGAACTTTCTTTTGCTAGCTTGCTCTTGAGATCACTCCGTTGAAAGTTCGTTGAATGTTATCTCTACTTGTACACTGTCGCTGCAAGCCATTTGACGTCAAGCCCAGCTTCACTAGAGGAACAGTCAACTGGTTGGTGAATAGTCCCCCTAAATCCATGGCAAAGTCAGCTTTCGGGAGGCTGGGCTGGTTTGTGTGTGTAGCGGCGATCCATAGTTGTGTAATATTGTGTAATTGCAGTGGTAGCCAAGTCTTGCTGAAAGGATCCTTGCAATTTTCAAGAATTGAAATCAATCAAGGAAGAAACCGCGTTCAGTGACAGGCATCTTTAGTATCTTCATGTATCTTCCAGTGCAAATGGACGTTGAGATTTGCTGATTTATGGAAGCCGCAGCACAGATTTGGCTCACAAGGCGCCAAGAAATATCCACAAAATCCCACAATTGAAGCCGGGGCGAAGTCCGCGGCCAGCGACGCTTCGGAAGATGTTTGGAAAGTTAACGGAAGGAATGAGCACCGAATACGTCATTCGTGAAGTCCTTTTGGGCATCACCATTTGCTTTGCGCAGATTCCCGAATCAGCTGCTGGATGGATTATAGCATCACAGCCATGAGTTTAGATGGGGAATGATGGGGGAGACACTAGAAAAAGAAGTACTAGAATTTGGCTACCATATGTCATGATAGACTTAGATCCACCATCCCAATCTACCATCCCAATCCACTATAGATACACTATAGATCCACCATACAAATTCATAGATCCACTATAGATACACCATAGATACACCATAAAAAATATATAAAAAATCACCATCAAAATTCACCCAAATTCACCAAAATTCACCCAAATTCACCTATCAAAAATCCCAGGTTGCCTTCGCCTTCATGGCCAACATCAAGCCCCCCATCGCTCTCCACGCGGCTTGGATCGTGGGTTTCATCTGCAGCGCCTTCGGTGGGCGCCCCGGGATGGTCAACGGCGCCACGGGCGCCTTCGCGGCGATCGTTGGGACCTTCATTCCACCGGCAGGCACCGGAGATTGCCTGGGGGGATGTCCGAAATATGGAAAAAAATAGTAGTTAATAGGCTATGAACCAACAACAATGGGAATATAATGGCTTAATAATGGCTTAATAATGGCTTAATGGCTTAATGATGGTCAATAGTGGTTAATCATGGTCAATAATGGGAGAATATGATACTGGCTGGTGGTTTGGAACATGACTGGATTATGACTTTCCCATCATATTGGGAAGAATCATCATCCCAACTGACGAACTCATATTTTTCAGAGGGGTTGAGACCACCAAACAGATGGACAAAACAGGGTTTGAAACTTGAAAAGTGATACGTTCAATGATGTTGAATCAGTTGAATCATCAGTTGAATCACATTTTTCTTGGGCCATGAGCTTCAAAACGTTCTGAAGGTCCAGTTGCTAGTAGACTTGTTTTCAGCAGTTGGATGTCATGGATTATTTCAACACTGGTTTCAAGTTTCAACCTTCAAAAGCAGTGAAGTCACTAAAAAACCATTCATTTTGTTTCGCCCAATCCCAGCAAACCCATCTGGCAGGCACTGGCAACAATGGTGAGGGTGTTGAATTGCTTTTCCCTTCCGTCATGTTGGCGGGTCTTTTGATGGTGCTGGTCTCCGTGACCAAGCTCTCTCGCTTCATCACTCTGTTGCCCTCGCCAGTGATGCTGGGTTTTTGCAACGGCCTGGCCATTGTCATTGGCTTATCCCAATTGCATCCCTTTGAGGATCATGAAACACACCACTGGAAGGAAGGATCTGAGATGATGTGGATGCTGATCATTTGCTTCACCGCCATGATCATTATGGAGTGTTTGCCCAAGTTGCCCTTCAGGATCTTCAAGGTGGATGTGTCTGAAAAAGGGGAATATAGATCCGGAAATTACAATTGCACAAGGGAAATTCATGATCAACCATGATAAACCCAAGTAAAACCATGATTTGATACATAAACAAACCTATCGGCGTATCGGATTTTGAGGGTAACCTTATCATTTTTCAGCCAACGCCAGGTGATTCCCTCGTCTTTGCTGGCCATCATTTCCGCCATCGTCCTTGAGTTTGCCGTGGTGCGCAACGTTGGCTCGCGCACGGCCACCATCCGAGACGTCTCGGAGTTCACGTTGGACACGGCGTTTCCCATTCCTTTCTTCATCTCCACGGAGGCGGTTACTTGGATTTGAAGGCGGATTTTGGTTCATGACTGGTTGGCAAACCCAATAATAGTGGATATATCAATACCACTAATATCAGATAATAATTATTATGATGGTATCATGAATGTACCCTTTGGCTATTTAACATAGCCATGGAAAGATTCACCCATTTTTAAGAACGGTAAACCATCTATATATGGGCCATCTATACCATGGCTATGTTAGTCATAACCAGGGGGTAGCAAACCCAATAGACCATAAACATCAAAATCATCCAGCGCGGTACAGTAGCTTTATGGCATTTGCTTTACCACCTTCCAATGGGTAAACACCATTTGGATCCATTTGGGGAACAAATCCAGGGAATTTGAGAGTTATAACTTCTAACTATAACTTCTATATGTTCTGTTTCCGTGTTTTTTTTTCATATTTTTGGCCTGACTATCTCCCTTCAAGCGCCCAGAGCTTCGCTACATCTGAGGTGAGCTACGACCTCCCCAGCATTCTCACCGCCAATGGCATCTCCAAAATCGTCATCCAAGGCATCTTTTTGTGCCTGGTGGGCTCCATCGAGTCCCTGATGACCGCAGAGGTGGTGGAAAGCTTCACCAAGGAACCAGGGGATGGCAATCGTACGGTGCTGGCCATGGGGGGCGCCAATCTGTTGAGTGGTTTCCTGGGGGGCATGGGAGGAAATGCCATGAGTCTGGATGGAGTTTAGTGATGCACACTTTGATTTTTTGGGTTTGGAGGTTGGATGTGGTTGGATGATGTTGCCGCAATGTTGCCGCTTTGCTTTTCAAGACTGACTTACCACATAAGCCACTCAAAGTTAGCCGGTTGGTGGTTTCAAACATCTTTTCCATAATAATGGGATGTCATCCTTCCCATTGACTTTCATATTTTTCAAGACGGTTGCACCACCAACCAGTTATCAGCATCCACAAAGCACCAAGGATTGGATTGTCCACTGTGAATTGCCTCAATGGTGGAAAGGGACGCTTGGGTCCATGCGTCACGGCCTTGGGAATCATGGCCTGCGTGATGGGTGCCTATCCATTGTTGAATTTCATCCCTGTGGCAGCATTGGCGGGGATCATGCTGGTGGTTGTCTTCCACACCTTCAAGTGGTTCACCATTCCGATGCCCGGATGTGATGATGATGATGATGATGATGATTTTTCTTGGGATTTTGCCATGGGTTAATCCTAAGATATCCTAAGTTGGGGTTGATGGTTTGATTTTCCTGGTGGTGCATTTATATATCATCATATATATATATATAT
>Ga0126342_10021467_pt1 | contig 10766 bp, 12 predicted proteins | sample Cyp1metagenome_FD_92528 | JGI IMG/M metagenome (GOLD analysis project Ga0126342, IMG submission 92528) | Coral microbial communities from Lord Howe Island, Old Settlement Bay, Australia - Cyphastrea 1 metagenome | ecosystem: Host-associated > Invertebrates > Cnidaria > Coral ... | reverse complement strand
GGCATTTAAAAGCATATAAAAGCGTATCAAGGCATATAAAGGCATTTAAAAGCATATAAAAGCGTATCAAGGCATATAAAAGCATATAAAAGCGTATAAAGGCATATAAAAGCATATAAAAGCGTATAAAGGCATATAAAAGCATATAAGAGCGTATAAAGGCATATAAAAGCATAGAAAAACATAGAAAAGCATATAAAAGCATAGAAAAACATAATCAATATAAACGCATCTGCCAATTGCGGTGAAATCAGTGAGACTGCTGACTGCTCCAAAAAAGTCGAAGCTTCTCAATGTGAGGCCGAGGCCACTTCCTGAGTCAACAAGGCATCATGACTTCCCGACGTGAGAACCGAAGGCTTTTTGCCAGGTTTCTCAGAGGGCCCTATACCACATTACCCCAAAAGGTCCGAAACACCTTAATGCAAAAGAAATGTTTGCATAGGATATATGGATATTGAATGATATTGATAGGGATAGGAGCTTGGGCTCCAGCAACTCGCATAGACACCAACAGAGCTCCTGTAGCTTCATCCACTAAGCTCCTGCAGTTCCATTTACACCCGTGCTCACTCATGATCAATCGTACTTACAGATACTTAGATATCTTAGATACTTACAGGTAGAAACCTTTTTGGGAACTTCACCTTTTTGGGAACTTCGTCTTTGCCAATTTCACCTTTGGAAACTTGGTGTGTGCGCAGCTTCAGAGCTGAATTCCTCAAGTGGAAACCTCCCCAAGCTGCAGAAGCCTGCTACAAGCTGGTTCGACACCTTCACTCTTGATTCTAACTTGCTATGGCTGAAGACCCTAAGTTTTTCCAGTGTTTATTGTTTGTCAATTTTTGTCATATTGCTATCTTTGAACAGACATAGACATGCAACAGACATCAATAAACATATGACTTCCACGCAAGCAGGGTCAAATTATATCAATTATAATATGATTCAATTGATCCGACTACCTCCACTTTTTTTGGCGTGCTTTGCATACATTTTGCCCGTAGGTCCGTGCTCAGCGGTCCTGAAGTCCCACTCCTGCTGAGGGTCTGGAAGGCAGCAGCAGCTTTGCCTGCACGGGCATGTCTACCACGTTCTAGGATGTTCTAGGCATCTCGAATCAAATCCGTGCTTTCACATGTTTTCACCATGTTTTGACATCCGCTTGTAGATCTTGTAGCATCTGGCCACAGCAGTGCTGCAGCTACGGCAACAACAACATCAACAATAAGACACCGACTCTGTGAAGTCATGCTCCTCAACGATCCGAGGTGGCACCTTCGCCCTGCACCATGAAACCACGCCACAACGGAGAGCCCAAGAGAGCTGTGGAACTGGGGAACAGATGAGCAGCGTCAGTCTTGCCATGGCCATCTGGTCATCCAAACTCGCAGCCCTGAACAGAAGTCTTCCGAGGCACCTTCCGACTCGGAATGCTACATGAATCTTTGGGCATCCAGAGGCGTCCTCAGCCTCGTCAAATAATCAGCCACTATGTTTTGCATAGGCTGCGCCCGACCCGTCTGTACCCTTGGCATCACTTACAGTAACGTGCTGTCCTTCTGTGTCGCGTGCATGTTCTTCCACTTTGTCCTATCGTATCCAAATACTGCTGAAGGTAACCTGGCCTCACACTTCAGTACCACGCTGCCTTTGCCCTTGGCTTTTTTGAAGCCTCCACCTCGCTTGTTGTTGATCACGACCTGCGGCACTCCGAGCCAGCAGCATCTCTAGATCTGTAGATTCAGTTGCTTGGACACCCAAAATCACGAACTGAGCAGCCCGCCTTTGGATGCAAGAAAGCCTGCTGGGGCGAAGCATGACCAGAGGAAGGTCAAGTAGCTGAATGTTCCCTGATATGCCACCTTTGCAATAGATCTTATATGATCTTATTTTTCCCTCAATCTGCTCAAAATTGCCAACAGCCGCAAGTTTCACGAATATGAAACTGCCAAGGCTGCGCCTTGAATGGCACAGTGCCGACATTGGGTAGGTCCAGCCTCTCAAAACATGGTTAGTTTACTCCTGAGTCTTGAGCCTGCCACTGGGGCCCAAACGTGAAGCTGCTGGAGACTAACCGAACCTGCAGCTCGCCCAAGAATTCTTTTGTCATTCCAATGCTCTGTTGCCACTAGCCGAGCACTGGGCCGTTGTGTTGTAGAGCCTAAGCGTGCGAACATTCTTGGCGGCTGAGAGGGTCTTGGTAAGTTTAAATTCACCAGCCATCAAACGTAGGTCGAACATACTTGCAGCTTACAACCGAGACTTGTGCTGGCGGCTGTCTACAGACCAGTGCACCTTGGCCAAACTTGTTCATCTTGCACCTGGTTTGTAACCCTCCAACCTCTTGCTGGGATGTGTAGGACCGTGCTGGAAGGTTCAAATGCTGGTGCAGTGGGAAGTTTTAGGGAGCTGGTGCGACAAATCAGGACTCTGGGATCCCAGCATCCCAGCAGCCATTTGCCAGCACCTGCAGGGAAATCAATGTAAATCATGCAAAGGCCTTCCACTATACAGTCTATACATCAGAAAGATTCCAAACAGCGCCTGGCAAACCAGCTGCCCTAGCTGCAGCTCGCTTTCAGGAAGGTTTGGGCCTGCCACCGCAATCTCCGTGGGCACCTGGCCAAAGACTCCAGCAAGTGTCTCTCCAGTAACAAACAAGAACATTTGCGACATGCTTATAGATGCCTACAGCCTATAGATTACTATAGATGTGCATAGAAATTTCATCACAGCTGTGCATTCACCGTGCCAGTGCGAGCGCCTCCGGTGATGGAGGTTCTGCCAACATCGGTGCTGGCATTGCTGGTGGTGCAGGGAGCCATTTTGGTGCCCCTCCGGGCACGGGCATTGGCACCAAAGGTGGTGACGACATCTCTGGGCCAAGGTGGTCAAGGCCGCCCAGCATCTCTTCCAAACTGATCTGCTTTCTGGGCCGTGGCTCGGCAGGACTGGATGGTTGGCCTGAAGGGTCTGGCATTCCAGGCAGAGCCCCGGGCACGGCCCCTGGCAAGGCACCTGGCAAGGGACCTGGCAAGGCACCTGGCAAGGCACCTGGCAAAGCATTCGCAATATGGCAGGGAATGAATGCAGGTGCTGCAGCAGAGAGGGGCTTGGGCTGCATCTCCGGGAGCCATTGCACATCTTCAAAGCAATCTGGTGTCACAAAAACTTCCAGAGGCAATGGTGGAGGAGCTTCTTCAGCTTCATCTGCAGCCGTGGAGTCTTCTGAATGTTCAGTTTCTGAAACAAATTTTCTGGATCCATAGATTCCTTCCAAACCAGGGGGTGGATCAGTTTGCGCTTTCTCCAGTGGCAATGGCTTCGGCGCTGGAAAGTCAAGAAAGGTGTTCCGCTCATAAACGTCGTATCGACTCTCCATGAATTGCGGCAGCTGACCTTGGCGTTCATGTGGTCAGATTGGTCAGGATATTTTTTAAAGGAACAATGCAAGAACATACAGCACTTCTAGTCTAGTCGCTGGGTACAAGTGATTTGTCTTCCTCTCTTCTCTATTTTCCCCTCAGATTATCGCGATGATATTCGCGCTTCTTGTTCGTTCGACCGATTGTCGATGCATCATCTATTGCTTTAGAAAAAAACGGTCGGCCCAAGGAATTGAAAACCCAGCAACCCTGGTTCCCGTTCACAGGCACCATCCTCCAATCATCCACCTTTGCAATCTCATATCCACCTAATCACACCCAAATACACCAACAGTGCAGCACCCTGCAGGATCTGCCAGGAAACTGGAAGCTGCTGGCACTCCTTCTGCCATTGGACTTTTGCTACCCCCTCACTAAATTCAATGGGCCATGCCTCCAGTCAACGTTGACGGTGGGTGAGCTACTCGGACATCAAAACATTCCATGCATGCGTCGCCATACTGACAAGAAAAAAACTGTCTCACCGGCATGTGTCGCACAATGACTGCAACAAGGTGTAGACTTCTGTAAGTGCCTTTTCTCAACAAAGGTGGGCAAGAGGACTACTTGCAAGTCTTGAATTAGGGCCATCGAGGGTTGGGTCGGCGAGTTTTGTGAATTCTCTTGCCATGATGATCTTGGATTTCCTGTAGCTGGACCCTGCCCTGCAGTATCCAGCTGCTGACCCCCAAGCTAAGTATGTGAACCGGCAAATTAAGCATAGTCCGCAGGAAGACTTCTACGGGCATATCTCAAAGCGAAAGTAAAGTGGTTCACAAATTGGAGTCCGAATAACAAAATCAAATTCCGAACAACAAAATCAAATTCCAAAAGTGCTCAGACACAGAAATTCATAGAAATTCCAGGGAGAAGGTTTTGCAGTGTGAGAAAGTTTAAGTTGCAGTGTGGTCGTTGATGTTTGAAGTAGAGCCATTCTGGACCATGCTGGTGCTCTCAGCTTATGTGGGATGCGCCAAGCAAGCATCTGCAAAGCGAGCACGCGCCTTCAGCGCTGTACCTCAAAGTGCGGAGACCGCTGCGGCATGCTGCCGCCACAGGCAGAACATGGCAGAACATTGTAGGATGGCAATTGATGCACGAAGCTGGAGCTTCAAAGTTGTGGAAGGCAAACACATGCCTTCAAGCTTTGGCCTGCACCCACCTCATTTTCATTCATTTTCCTCATTTTAAAACCATTCAAAACCGTTTCAAAACCAAAAGTTTAGGTGTTCCTTCTACAGTAGTAAATATGTACCAGGACATCCGTGAGAAGGGTCAAGAAATGTATCCGGTGGGCCCAATCGATTGGAACATGTTGGCCGGACTTGTCATCTTGTTGGGTCCTATGTCCTCTGTGAACATTCCTTAGTTTTCTCTTGAGGGAAGGTGCGGCAATTGCAGTGAGCAGTAAAAACAGCCCACGGAGGCTCTATCAGCTGTAGCTACTGGCGCTCCGCTCAGGAAAAGCCAAAGCTTGGTGAATCCTTCAGCTTGTTGATTGCAGAGATTGTCACTGCTACCTGGGTCTGCTTCCCAACAGTCGCCAAATGCATCCCAACACATCGAAATTCAAAGCGATCTTCAAGACTGCAGAAGCCCTGAAGCATTCCAAAGTATTCTTAAATAATCATGAATCTGTGCAGGACAGCTTGCAGCTACTTATCCCTTGTATATCCATGTATATCCTGCCTCACTTTATTCGGATTTATCCAATCTTTGTCTCAGGCTCCAGCACTGAAGGTATCCGCACTTGGATTTGGCCGGTAGTTTCCCTCAGTGATGGCCTGGACAATGCCTGCCTGTCTATCCGCCATATGGCCCAGCTGCTCCAAGCCTGCAATGCGATGCCGCGATGCAAACAAATGCAACCGATGCAACCTGCAACACAACCAAACTATTAAACTTAAACTGAACTATACAAGTAAGATCAAGTAAGAAGATCCACCCAATGTCCAAACTCACAAGTTTGTCCCGTCACGTTTTGTTTTGAGACTGAAGCCTTTGTACGTTGGATCCAGGCGCATGTCCTAGCAAAGTCAAACGGCAGTGTATGCTCGACTTTAGTGACATCGGCATACTCCCAATGCATGGCAAATGTTCACGCAGTTTGTTCTGGCTCTGAATGCCACGTCACGTGCCTCGACACACGAATAATTACGTGAAACAAATAAAAGCAAGGACGCTACCACTGTAATGGCAAAGCTTCAACAGAAATGCAACAACACTGCAATGAGCAGTCCAGAAGAAAGTACAGGGCGCAGTCGCTGAAGGAATTGCAATTTTTCCGCAAAAGATCGTAGGAACCTGCTTGTCTAGCCCTTTTACTCTCTGTTCAGCCAATGTCTGACATATAGCCCATATAGCTGACATAGCTGCTGGCAGAGCTGGAACCAGCTCTGAATGATTTTGAATGGCAAAACATAAAGCCAACACGGTAGCAATCAGTAATAGCAAAATAAGGAAAATTTTTAAGTATGTAGCAAAATAATGCCGAAAAGCAGGCAAACAACAGTACAGGTAGCATCGCACTGACCTCGCTTGAAGAATCCGGTGAGGTGTTTCTTCATAGCATCACCAGATAGACTCGTGAGGCCCATGTAGGCCACCTGGACAAGGACGGAGAATGCACAAAACGCTCGAATGATGTCAAATGCCTGACAATGCCTTGCAGTGCCTTGCAATGCCTTGCATGAGGGAATCATGCAACTTGCACTGACAAACAGGGGATGCATCATGAACAGCCGTGAGATATTTTGAGCACTCCTCCACTGACATAACATGTCCGTGAACATAGGGCGGTGCCTGTGGTTTGTCAGGAAGGCGCATGTGGCTTGCCAAGCCTTTTCCGACTACAATCCCATCCTTGCCAGACTTCGGTGCATGCATCAGCGACTCTCGAGCATGAACTGATCACACGACCAAAAACGATAAAAACTGAGATCTGCACTCCGCTGAAGGAGTACTCTAGGTCGTCAACTTTCACGGAGGTGTGATAAGCCTTCGAATCTCCCAAATTACGACAAAGCACCTGTTGAGGGGTTTGTTTGCAACAAGTGGGGCCTGAAAGCCTGGGAATCCAGGTCCCAGCTTTGTGGCCTGGGCTGAACCCGGATGGCCAAACACGAAGCATCCCTACAATCCCTGCAATCCCTTCACTGCCACATACTGCCACTGTGTCTAAGGGATCTGAGAGATCTGAGAACCCAACCACTAGCTCCACTTTGTGCCCAGCTGTGTAAAGCGTCTGCAAGGCAGCGCACCTGATGTGCCATGGAATATTCATCCACAGTTTCTCTGCTACCCATTAGACTGCTTTGATAGCAGCAGCTACGAAGTCCGTTCCACCTGCAACTGCATCCCAAGAACTTTTGGTCACCAAGCTCACCAGCACAACCAATGGCAAATGCAAGTCAGGCAATCCAAAGCTTTGTCTTTGGAGAACCTTCAAATGGAAACGCTTGAGCCAGCTTGGCTCAACGCTTGGAATTGATTTGGCTACCACCGGTCTCTTTTCGGTAGTCGATGCAAGTGGCACACCTACCTTGGCGCAAAGGCTACCCGGGGAAACCGTGGGAAACCCGCGCTAGTCGTAGTTGGTACTGTAGGGGCTATCCCATCCAGAAGTATCTCAATGCAAGCATTCGGAAGCATTGACCGTTGGGAGTGAAGAAGCAAATGAATATTTCATAATATTTCAAGGTTCATGGCCCTTCACAACACACCTGCCGCCAAGATTCAGTGCCCTTTAGTCCGCCCACACCAGCCTAGCCTCAGTGATGGTCTTTCTCTCTTCACAGTTCTCAGGCTCTGCCAATCAGCGATCGAGACAGGATTCTTCCTGACTCCATCAATGTGCTGGCCAGGAAACGCACTGCAGCAAGGGGTAACGCTCAAACGGTCGCATTCAACAACTTCATCGTCCGGCAGCAAGGGCACACGGCTGCCACATTTGAAATCAGGCCTGCAGCTTACTGCAGCCATGTTAAGCCGTACACGAGCATGGACAGCGCTGCGGATCACAGTAGAACGTATGCAAAGGGGAAAGAAGGAATTCGATTTGAGGAATTGAGGCACAAATGTCGTGACAATCGCCTGAAACGCTTGAAGGTCTTTGTCACCTGCCGAAGGGTGAATTTCAAGGTGAATTTTAAGCAATGATCGTTTCCACGTGCTCATTGGAAACACCCAAAGAGCATGAGGTCAAGAGATGACAAAAACTATGAACACACGATGTCAGCTATGTTGTGGACCCACCGTCCCAAAAGCATCACAAAGTGCTGCAGTATTGGCTACATGTTTCACAAACAAACACTGGATTCATTGGATAGTTGATCTGTCACTGGTTATATAAAAGCATATATCTGGCAGCCAAATTCCCTTAACGTGGATGTTTGTCGGTCCATTGCCTCATTGTATCCGATTAGCTTTCCTTGGCTGCCCGAATCCACTCAGAATAGCGCTCAAACCCTACTTCCCGATTTTGTCGTAAGTAAACTCAGGTCTGCACACATGCATATACTGCACTTGTGTATCTTGGGGTGTTATTTCAACACCTGTGGCACACCCATATTATGTATCATTGGGGCATGCATGCGTGTATACATATTTGCGTACAAATTTGTGTGTGTGTGACAGTGGCCTGCATATGCCTGCGTGCTTGGTATGGCTTGCTGAGCATCTTTGCTCCTCCTCTTCGGCCTTCTGTTGCTCCTCTGATGCAGGCCCTTCAGCCCCATCCTTCGCAAAGAAGCAATGTGAATAATGTGAATACTGCTTCATCGGTCATTGGTTTTCTTTTTGTTTCAAGAGCCGTCTAACCTGATCCTCACCATCAATGTCTTCAGCGACTTCGGATCGTTGAGCTTCTTCTGTAGCCTTCTGTCATGTCAAGCGTAGAGTCGTAGAGGCGTTCTTCCACATGCTCAGACACTACTCATCAAATATATCAAATGGATCCAGCCAAATACCCCCACAAGAGCTATATATAGCTGTTATGCTGTTGTTATGCTGTGTTGATGTCCGCTAAATCTGCACCGAATCTGCACCTCTTCAGGCGCTGCTGGAGATGCTTCTGGCGCTGGAGGCGGGCCGCCTCCACGTTGTGCCACAGCGCGAGTGGCCCGGCGCAACGCTGTGGCCTGGCGTCCAAGCTCAGTGCATGTGAAATCTGATTCGAGCTGCCAAGGCGAAGCCCAAATGCTTCAAACAATTGAATATCATCATCAACTATCATCAACTATCTGATATATACATATATATATATGTGTGTGATTATATATATATGATTGTATATATATATACGTGTGTGTGTGATATCCCTTAATGCCACACTCGTACAAAACGCGGTCTCCGTTTCTTCGCGCCTCGTCATGTTTTTTCCTGCAAATAACACGTTGCAGAATCCCTTCAACTTGTGCAGTGTTGGAGCAATTTTGCTAGCCATTTCACACAGCAGGAGGCTCAGCTGTCCTGAGATCCAAATGTGCCTGACGCAAGTCTAGCAGGGCTTGCTCTGCAGTTTGCACCTTGGCATATTGAATTATAAATTATATTGATATGATATGCTGCATGCATATAGATGTGATATGCAGTGGCACTATGTGGCAATGGCATTCAACAATAATCAATTTGTATAAGCAGTAGCTCAGGCATTGGCTCTCATAGACATATTCCTGAAGCAGGCATCACTTCTAGTGATCCAAGAGTTGCTACCGGAACGGAACGAACTCAACCAACATGTCACCAGACTTGTCACAAAGTCTGAAGAGATCAATGATATGACCAGGAGGGACCAATTGTCATAAAAGCGTGATGTTGGTACTGTATTCGCCAGTCAAGGTTCTTGAGCATCGCTGCATGGAAGTCCAGCACTGCCTTTTGGGTGTCCCGCTCAGGAACTGGCAGCCCTGGCAATAACAGAAGCAAACCAATTCAACAAATTCATCAAATGTGTGTGTCAGTTGATGTCAATCGATGTCAATGGATGTCAATTGATGTCAATTGATGTCAAATGATGTCAAATGTGTCAGTGAATATCATTTGCATTGCCTTCTCCACTGCGCTTTTTGTTCTGGGCTGGGCCTTGTCTGTTGGCATCGCTAACTGAAGCGCCGTCCAGCAGGAAGACAACGCAGGCCAAGAGAGCGATGATAGCCAGAAGTACGCCGGGGCTTGTGAACCTGAGGGTGGAGAAGACAGTGGTATGAGATGATATGAGCCATGCTTGTCCTTCTCTGGCACTTGATCGCAACAGCGTTTGGTTGTGGGTGTATGCACGCATGACTGACGAGCAGGTATCTGGATGATTCATGATGATTCTGGATAATTCTGGATGCAGCTGGTGCATGTTTTGGTGATGCTCAAGCTGGGAGTCCCACCAAGGAAGTGCAGGTCGGGCCATCTGGCCATTTTCATCCACATCCGCTACTAGTGGAGCTATGCATTGGAAGGAATCTCCAAGGAAAGGGAAACATCTGAGCATAAAAGGTGCCTTCAGGTACAATGACTTGTTCTGGATGCCAACTGTAGCTAAGCCAATGGCACCTAGTGCACACCTCTGTATATATATATATAGGATATCTGTCTTGGGCGTGCCAGCTATAGGCTATATTTGTAGGCGGCTTGTCACGTGCTGCGTTCCTAAATCTTGAAATTCTCTTGAGCACGACCTTTATGGCAGCTTGGGCAGCAGAGCTGAGGGCGACTTCTCACTGGCTTGCTGCACCTCCCAACCCCTGGTGCTACCCTGAGTATTGCAGCAATTCACTTGCTACATATCTATATGACATACGAACGTGCATACGTGATATATATCTACTTACTACTTTATTCTACACATAATTACCATAATTTAAATACATGTGGGAATCTTCCACCTAAGCAGCCGCTGCAAAGGCAGATTGCCAGCAAATTGGGAGTCTTATGGCCTCCGGTTCGACTCGGTCTCACCGGCGCAGACCGTCTCTGTCGCCATCGCAATAGCTGCCCCCATGGCCTGACACAGTTCAAATCACGTGCCAAAATCGTCCAAATGTTGCGAAAACGAATAAGATAGTAACACACGCACGGCGCAAAGTGAAATAAACATATTTAAGTATTATATATGTTGAAAAGAAGAAAAACTTGGCAAGGTACCTCTCCCAGCCGTGCACCACACCCAGATCTGGACAATGGGCTGGGAGCCAAACAGTCCCAGAGAATCGTCAGAATCTTGATTTTGATTTTTGTGACTGCTGAATACTGCTGAGACTTGCTGAGGATTGCAGTTTGGGTTAGCATCATGCTGTGGTCACGTCATCGCTGCTTGATGTCTTTTGCCGAAAGCATTTGGCCAACTCC
>Ga0126342_10021466_pt1 | contig 10766 bp, 16 predicted proteins | sample Cyp1metagenome_FD_92528 | JGI IMG/M metagenome (GOLD analysis project Ga0126342, IMG submission 92528) | Coral microbial communities from Lord Howe Island, Old Settlement Bay, Australia - Cyphastrea 1 metagenome | ecosystem: Host-associated > Invertebrates > Cnidaria > Coral ... | reverse complement strand
GGTCTCGACGCTCCAGAGGACCTGGACAAGTGCCGATTGGTACCACCGGCCTGTTTTGGAGAAAGATCTGTGATGATCTGTGGAGATTTCTCGGCATGGGCTGACTGGGGGAGACAGCAGTGCAGTCCTTTGCAAGCTGAAAAATGAAGGACATTGAAATGAAATGCAAAGGTCCATTTTATTCTGTTCATCCTCCTGATTCTACTTTACGAAGATTTGACTGGGCCCTAACACAGAAACACTGCAACAATCTGCAATGTGCTTGCAAAGCTGAGAGTCGATTGAAGCTCTGCCAGGCATCAATCCTACAATTCAGGCCTGGTTTGCTTGAATACATTCATACATGCTCATACTCAAATTGTAGTGAAAGAAAAACACCAGTTTTTCTGAGTGACAAAAAGCAAGTGGCTGGTCACGCCATTTTGGCTCAAGGCTGACCAGCCACCAATTTTAAGATGCTTCTTTTTGCGTTGCTGTGTTTGGGTGGGTGCGCGGTCAGCCATGTACCCCTCTCAATCCGCAGCGATGCAAATGACGGAAATTCGACAGCTCCGAGATCACTATGGACTACTAGGGGACCTTTGGACCAGCTTCACGCAGATAGCAGGCGATCCTGGGGAAGACTTACGGTTGCTGGCGGTCCTCCCGGCGAATGTGGTCTCGGCAGCTCTGGAGCGCGCTGTCTTGCCAGAGGGCGCTTCACTATCAGCGGTTCAGGCCTCCCATGTGGGATTGATCTACAACCTGGCAAAGCGCATCCAACACCCCATGGTTCACGCAAAACTGAGCGTCTTCGTCGTGAAAAGACAGATGCAAACAACACTGACACTGCCACCATGTCCGCTGGACTTATGGAAATAGTGCAACCGATGTTGGAAAACATGCTTCGCCAGTTGCTGCAAGAGCTGATGGGGAAGATGTTTGGAGGAGATGGCTTCAACCTGGCTCCCGTCTTGGGGCCTTCCGACAAGCCAAAGAAGCCGAAGAAGCCGGCCAAAAGCAAAAAGTTGAAGCTGAAGCAGGTCCGTCGTAGTGCAGTCACCTCTGACTCCTGCCAAAGCCCCTGTTGCCACGACCAAGCCCAATGGCAATGACAAGGGCAAAGGAAAGGGCAAAGGAGTCCAAATGACTCCTGCGGTACCGGCGCCTGTTGCCGGACCTAGCACCAAAGCAAGTGGCAATGATGGGTGGACCACCATTGCACGGCGCCATATGCCTGTCAAGCCATGGTGCCTGCGCAGTGAAGACTGGGGTGCACCAGTCGTAGAACATGATCAAATGGCAAAAAGCTTGACTGAAGCCAAAGGAGTGTTCAAGGCTGTGGTTTTGTGTACTCCTGACCAACGTGACACCTTGCAGGAGCTCCTGAAAGGCACCGAGAAGTTGCATGCCGTTTTGTGCGTTACCCTTGGCAGTGGACCTGGTGCTGAGAAATGCCCAGGCACCAACGTTGGCACCGGCAAGCCTACGTTCCGCCAAGCAGTGTTTACTCGGGTCCATACCCCTGGTCAGACTGTGCCGGGACCCAAGCACAAGGGTCAGAAACTTGAGAAGGTTGAAGAAGTGCGTTTCGCCGTTTTGTACGTCAAGATCGTCCAGAAGTTTGTCAGCCCTGACGATTGGCAGCGAGCGACTCAGAACCCTCAGAAGTTCTTTCACGCATGGCTTGCCAAAAGGCATCTCAAGGCCATGGACAGTTGGGGCTGGCAGAAGGAACATCAAAAGGGTGCCCCGGCCAAGATCTTTGGATTGTGCAAAGTGCATGAGCGTGATGCACTGGCTGTCCTGTTGGCCAGTGGTGCCGGCTGCTTCATCAATCCTTCTCGCTCATATCCCATGCCTGCCAACAAAATTGAATGGTTATAGAGCAGCCTGACAACGAGCCCATTGCCGCCTATGTCCAGCGTGCCCGTGACACAGGCCCTGATTATGGCCTTGTGTGTGGAACCAAGCAAGTGGGGCGACGCGTCAAAAGAGATGCCGATTCGCCCATTTCACGTATCTGGATCCTCGAAGGTGTGCCCCGTTTTTGGACGACTGAGCAGGCCACGCATGCAGCCAAACAGTTGTTCACAGACGTAGAGATGATTCGCCAATGCAAACGGCGACATGGCTATGACTACGTGTTCCGTGGCTCAACCACTTCCACTCACGACTTGATTGCCCTGCCTGTTGCATCTGATGATGGAACCCTCGCATTATGGGCCCGCTGGGCGCCGCCGCGCAAGTCGGTTGCTGCCCAAACCATTCGAACCAAAACCTCACTGCCTGTTTAACAAGACTGAACCATCGCCTGTGGCCACTCCAGCAGCCGCCGAGGGTGGCGCTGAACCGGAAGACCGCACCAGTGCCAAGGCCAGTGGGGGCAACCTGGCCCCAGCCAATGCCAAAAAAGTGTGCGCCGAACAGCGTGCATTGCCTAAAGGAATGAGCAAAAAAGACATGCCCCAAGATGGAAACTGTCTCTTTCATGCTGCTGCATACTGCATTAGCAAGTTGACGAAGTCTGAGTTGATCGACCACCACCACCTTCGTGCAGAATGTGTCAGCCATTTGCGCAAACATGACCAGCGCTACATCCATGATTGGGATGGTGAAATGCCCGATGGTTCCAAAGCAGACAGCTTTGACGCCTACTGTAACGCCATGGCCAAGCCAAAGACGTGGGGCAGCAGTTTTGAGTTGCAAGCCATTGCCCGCATGTATGATACAAAATTTGTCGTTTTCCCACAGTCACCTCACCTGGAAGTTTTTGCCGTCCATGCCCAACAGAGGGAACATGTTGCTGTGATCCATTTCAATGGCACATTTCGATGTCCTCGAGCCTGAGGGTCAGCTGTGCAAAGAACTTGTCGGCATCAGCACCCCACCGCCGCGTGTGCCTGCACGAGGTGGTGGACGCGCGTCCACCGTTTTCACAGCATCCGCAAAGAAGTCTCGTGTCACGTCCCGTGTTCACCAAACCGCATCGCCGTGCTGCCACCGTCTGGACTGCATCTGGTTCGGTTGAGCATCGTCCTCGCCCATGAAGCATGTGTCGGTGATCTTGACCAAGACATCGACGAGGCCGATGCGGTGACCACCATGGCATGCAGCGCTACCTTCGGCGGGGAAGCAAAACATTCCCCAAAGATGATGCTGGTGGACATCGCTGGGCATGCCCCTTGTGCCCTTATGTCGCTGTCAAACCGTGGCACAGGCCTGCGGTGCTCGTTCGGGTCACCTCCTGCACCATCACAATGGTCAAGGCCTCCCAGGCAAACGCGAACACCATGTTGACATGCGCCGCCTTCGAAAAGACGAGCACGCTGTGTGGAAGTGCCCTTGGTGCAATTTTGGCGTCCCCAGCGCCGAAGCGGGAAAGCACAGCCGGGAAATTTTGCGCAAGGCGGCCACCAAACATCGTCTTGCCAAGCATCCAGATCGACCCCGCCGTGAATGGGTCAAGGACTTGTGCATGAAAGGCCGCAATGCGGCCTATAATCATCGCATCCGCATCACGAACCTCAATCAAGGTGTTGCGTCCTCCATCACCAAACTTGATTGTGCACGTTGGCACCATTCCAAGAGACCTTTGTTTCTCAAGCGCAGCGGAAAAGATTCCTTCTGCCTCAAGAAAACCTGGGTTTGTAAGCAATGCAAGGCCTTCTATGACAAGGTCTCCAGTGCACTCAAACACAAGTGTCGTGCCAAACGAAGCCATTCCGAGTTCGTCAAGCGTGCTCTCAAAGCATTCCAGCGTGATCGTACAAAAGCACACAAGATGCTCAAACAGAAGGATCCGTCCATCGCCTGTTTTGCTGCCTCTGACATTGACTCGCTCTTCAATGTTGCAGAAAGTTTTGCCCGTGCCTCAGGACCATCGCCATGACTCAGATCGCCTCACTCAATGTCGGCCAGGCTGGTGTGGTTAAAATTGCTGCCATTGCTCAGTGCATCCAGAACTATGACATTATTGCCCTTCAAGAGGTCAATGTTAATTCGCATAGTGCGCCAAGATTTGTCAGACAATGGAGCCAGAAAGGTTTCCGCTGCTACTTGGGTCGTTATGACGAAGCTGCTGGGTACCATCGTGTAGCTCTCCTCAGTCGCCACCCGCTGCGGCAGGTTGATTTGGGGTTAACTGTGGTGTCTCCCAAAACCCAGCACGCTTCAGAATGTGTTAATCGTGGGGTGTTATGGCCACGCGAGCCACACAGCTGCCGCTCGTGCGCTCATTTTCGACCTTGTTCACTCCATCAATCTTCTTCATATTCCGTGGATCATGATTGGTGACTTCAATCTTGTCGATTCCGACCTATGTCAGTTGTTTGCTTGTGGTGTTGCTGATTCCCTGGATGAACCTTTTTGCGCCCAAGGACCGTTGTTGCCCACGTGTCGCGGGGATCGTCGCATCGACTTCGCAATCAGCAAGCACATGCACCCCACTCAGTTCAATCAACATGAAGGCGTGGCAGACCATGACTGTGTCGTTTATGGTTTTGACTCTTCTCCCCATCAGTGCATCAAGGGCTGCCCCAAACGCTCTCCCATTGAAGTCACTGACGCGGAGGACATTCACCATCGCTGGAACCATCATTGGTGTGCTACTCAATTCGAGAACTTCACAAGAACAAAGATGTTCAAGCTGCGTGGACCATGTTGTCTGACCAAGCAGAACGTGTTCTCTGCTCTGCCCCCGGGAAAGGGTGCCCTGGGTCGCAAACTTGGACTCCCTGTCCTATCCACTCCAGAACCTTCAGACAGCTCCGCCCTGCTGAGCCTGTTCACTTGCGGCGCCTTCGACGTTTGCATCGGCGCATTGCGGAAATTCTCCGCCATCCTGACCATGCCCACCTTCGCAGTATTGCTGTTGTTGGTGCCCGCGGTATGGAAACCCTCTTCCCTGTCCTTGCCAATTTATGTGAACGCACCATTGACCAGTTCTCTGACACTGTTGCGTCACTAATTTTGCAAACTGAGGTGCTCATAAAAGATACAAACTTGTCAAAGTGGAAGAGCCGCATTGCCGGCAGTGAAGCCGAACAGCGTCGGTGGGTCAAAATGCGTGCTCAACAGTGGGTTGCCCAGACACTCCAGCCGGAAATTGCAACCCCTGCCAGTGTTCGTAAAGCCATTCATCCTTCCCATGTTTTAGAGCATGAAAGTGCCGTGTGGCGTGATGAATGGTCACACAACCAGGTTGACATTCCATGCATCCGGGATTTGTTACACAGTGTTGTCCCTCGCCCGCCAGCCTGCCAGGTCGACTTGACAATTCACCCGACTGAGCTTCGCAGAAGCGCCATGTCCATGGTGGGTAAGGCCCCTGGCCCAGATTCTTGGCAGGCCAATGATTTGGTGACCCTGCCTGAGGAGTTTTGGCAAGCCTTGGCAGACATTTGGAACCTCGATGAACCTCGTGCTCCAGCATAGCCAAATCCCAACGACTTGGTCCGATGCGCGCGTAGCATTGCTGCCTAAGCCGGATGGGTCCACTCCCCCATTATCAGTTGCTAGTGTTTTGTGGCGCATTGGTGCCCGTGTCCTAGTCCGTAAGTTATCCCCATGGATCCGTAGCTGGACTGATGCATCAGTAATGGGTGGCCTGCCTGGCACCTCGGCTAATAGTGTGCATTCTATTTTGTCTCATGCCATTCCCAAGCACTCTATTTTTGTCTCCCAAGATTTGGCGCGGTTTTTCGATTCTGTCAGCTGGGAAGCCACGCGCGAAATTTTGACTTGGTTGCGATGTCCCGGCCTAGTCACCCAGCTCTTAGCTTCATTCTATCGTCAGGGCCGCAGACTTTTCTCATTCGCAGGTGGTGTTTCGGACAATTGGTTTTCTCCGGGTCGATCACTTTTGCCAGGATGCCCCATGTCACCCATGCTGGCTGCATGTTTCATGCAGGTTTGGTCACACTATGATGTCAAAACATCAGGTGTGTCCTTGGTCATGTTTGTCGATGACCGCACATTTTGGGCGTCGGTTGGGCGTGCCACTGAGCCCCTCTGACGACTGCCATGAGGAACGAAGCTTTGGCACAAGGCATTCGGTTGAAAGCCATCAGCGTCGGCAGAGCAGCTATACAAAGGCAGCGGAGCAGCTTAAACCGTCTTGATGTTCTTTGCTTGATGCTCTTGCTTAAGAGGAATGTTTCACCAGATTCCTGCCAGGAGACCCCTGGAACAGGCGTAGGCTTCGCGTAGACTTCGTGTAGGCACCGCGTAGGCTCGGGTGCCCGGACTGACAACCAGCCCACGTCCGCACCAGTCCATATTCGACACATTGAACCGCCCAGAACTGCCCTTCACCAAGCTAGCGACAGTCGAACACGTCGCTTGGCTTGACTCCAGCTTAGTCAAAAGTTACTAGCTGAGTCTTCAGTGATTTATCATGATTTATCCACCAGATGTTTAGTGTGCGCTTTGGGACCTGGTTGCTGGTGAGGCTGCTGCACATGGGCGTGGCTGCAAGATGTCTATGTGCGCTTTGGAGCCTGGGCGCTCGTGCTGCTGCAGGGAGTGCAGGGTGCCGTAAGGCATCCCACTTAGCAGAAATGTGAATGGGACTGGTCGCGTAGGCAAAAGTTCCGTTTCCAACCTTCCAAAAGCAAACGGAAGTGTGACGGCGTAGGCAAAAACGTACATTGTGGCGTCGCTTTACACGGGCATTGGGCCTGCATAGGCACACCTTCTTCAAAGGGATGAGCCACGTAGGCTCCCACTGTGGCCGCGTAGGCATTGCGTAGACAGCGGCGTAGGCAGCACAGGAGTATACGGGCCCAGACAACAAAAAAACTCCAGACTTGCACTTAGTGGAAGTCTTGACAGACGTGTCTTGACCGTGTGTCCGTGCCCAGTGTGGTTCAGCCCAAAGTCTTGTGCCCTTTGGATCCCTTTGGTACCACTGTTGCAGGTCCTGGCCCAGGACCATTGGCAAGAGGTCAGACTCGTGCGCAATTTCTGATTTTCAAGCGCTCCTGAGTGACATACATTCAATCACTTGACATGTTACTCAGTAGCAGCTGGTTTTGTCGTTACATGTCATTATGGATTTCTTGGTCACCACACATGGCAAGTATTGATAAACCCAGCGGCTCTATTGCGGATATATATATATATTGAATCATCTTGATCTATTTTCAACATTTTTCAGCTGTACACGATACTCTACTCCTAGTGTCGAAGCTGTCAGACGGTCCCGGAAAAGCAGCTGCGACCTCGACAGCTTTATAGAGAGTAGCAGAGTATTGTACAGCCAACCTGGCTGGATTAGTTTGGCCAATTTGATCCCAGAGGATTGAGTCTCACATGGAGAGTTTCACCAAATTTCCAAGTACGATTTATACATATGCAAGAAGGTTCCAAAACCGCACAGTCCCGAACACAATGCATGTTTGTTGTATTTTGAAAATTCAAACCTTCACGATCTGGATGCAGTCGACACCTCAAAGCAGTTGAGTTAATGCGCCGAGATTCGCTCATAGCCGTTCCTCGAGCCTCTCAAAGTGGTTTTCCCAAGGAGGAAAGCACAAGCTCATGTTGCCACGTCTCTTAGCAAGTGCTGACCATTGTGAATGGTCAGGAAGGCTGTCGAGTGAATTTCCAGTGTGATACAGTTTGATATATAGCACCTGACTAAGTGACTAGTGGCATCTAGTGGCACCATGTGAAAGACATGTATTATTAGGACAGATGCGCTAGGCCCATGATTTGTGTGCCTGCTTTCCCACGAAAAGGAAGCATGCTGACCTTCTGTGTTTGCTCAGCAAGTTTGACGGATCGTTACCATCGCCACAAAGACTGCCACGTGACAATGTGTCCATGTGTTGCCCGCTTCCCTGTCGGAGCTTTTGCTACCCGCTACCCAAACCGCAACCATGAGAGTCTCAAGACCTGGACTCTCTGATGCTGCCTGATGCTGCATGATGCTGCATGCATTGCCTTGTTTGCAAGGCTCGGGCCTCGGTATCACGATATCCTAGATGTCGGATGATTTGAGTGTTTGTATGTTGTTGAATCATGCTAACCGCGTTTAATTTTTTGGGCCTTGCTGTTTGTGTTCTGCTCAAGGAAGCATAGGAAACTGCCTCCTGCAGTTGCAAAGACATCTGAATCCTGGAGCAGTGTAGGTGGGCTCATGTGGGCTCTGCAGTTTGCATTTCGGTGAAATCGCAAATCCTTCACAATGTGTGTGAATTGTCAACTGCACCAGCAAGACGTGATAGGGGGTCGAACATGACGTTATATTTCCAAGAACATAATCATCGTACTTGTTTTGCCTTGGATGCATGTGTGATTGAGGTATGGCCGTTCTGGAGAGAAAAGCTACCTTCAGCAGGTCCCATCGAAAGGCGCTGCAGAGGATTCTGACGAGAGCGATTGAGATCACTATATGATACTATATCTATATGTGGTTGTATCGCATTGACAGGTTTTTCTCTTGACAATTGAGACAAGATAAACCAGTTTGTGTTTGTGTGATGTATATTGATGTATATTGATGTATATTGATGTTTATATTGATTTATTGATTTATATTGATTTATATTGATGTATATTGATTTATATTGATGTTTATTGATTTATATTGATTTATGATTTAAATGCATACTAAATATTTGTGCGATGATTGTTTGGCAATCTTTGCAGGCTAGGCTGTGGAGATACTGTGCCACAGCCGCGATTGTCTTATCACAAGTTGCAGCTGTCACGAGCTCAGATTGTTAATGTCGGCGGCCTGAGGCATCTGAGGCCTTTGCAGTGCAAGTGCTGCAAGTCTTGCGCCCAGGTTGCCTTTGTGGGCTCAGTGCAAGCACCTCGCACTCCGTTGAAGGTGCAAACATGTGCACTCTCAGGTACACGCCTTGGGGATGACTTTGGGATACGGAGCCTTTTGACATATTTTGACATCCAGTTTAATCATTCATATTAATTCTGTATATAGTATATGCGTTCTTGAATTTGGTCCCTGTGTTGGAACATGTTGTAACTGTTGTAGCCTTCAGGTCCTGTTGGAATGACTGTGGCCGTACTCAAGGTGGGCAACTCAGAGTCTGTGTGTGTGGGTGCTTTTACTGAATATGATATGTTTTGGCCCAAATTCGACATAATTCCACTGCAAGAGATGTTGCCAGGGGCACAGGTAATTGCATGACAATGATGCCTTGCTGAGAAATTTGAGGAGAAACTCCGAGAAAGGGGCCTCCACCTCAGAAATTCACTGTGGTCTTACATCTTCGATGATTTTCAAACCTGTTTGGACTTTGTGTTTGCAAAGATCAGCAAAGATAGCAACCTTGATGAATCTCTGAGCTTGGTCAAGTCCCTCAAGGCCTTTCCACATCGGGGCTGAAGTCTGTTCTGATAAAGCGGCTTGAAGAGGTGAGGGAATCGTACTGTGGTGCTACTGTGGTACTCAGCAGCTTTGAACATTGAGATCAAGTAGCAGCAATCACGCTCTTCGGACTTTTTCAGACTACTTATTATGGTGACCGACTGGATGCAATACCTAATTTTGATTTAATTTTGCAGATTGTATCATCCACAATACTGGGTCCCGGGGTTAAGTCGTAGCATTGCTGTTTTGTCGTAGAGGATCAGCATGTGCCTTGCAGAACTGCATGTTCTAAAGCTTGATTTTATGATCATATTTATGTTGAACAGATTCTGATATTTTGGTCTTGGGTGAGCGTGTGCCTTGCCGTGCTTTTCTTCCGTATTGTTTGATATAATGCATTTTAGAAAGTTAGAATTGGTGCTACAGTACATTGCTGCTAGACTGCTGCTGGGCTGCTGGGGTGCTGCTGAGCGAGTGCTACTAAGCTATTCTCAGAAAGCGTTTGTTACTGGATTGTTGCAGGCTGGACTGCTCCAAACTGCTGACGGATTGCTGGTAGATTTTCATTACGCTGCTGCAAAATTGCTGCTGGCACACTGCTAGGTAGCGTGTTGCTGGGCTGGTGCTAAGCTGCCGCTGAAGTGCTGCTAAATGTTTGCTGGGTATCACCATGGGCAGCGTGCAAACTGCTGCTCGGCTGGTGCTAAGGCAGTTGCTAGAATGCTGCCAGGCCGCTGGCAAACTGTTGCAACTACTGCTCAAGGAGCGCTTGGCAGACTGCTGCCAAACTGCTCCTAGCAGGCTTCTCCTGAGGCCTAGGCCGCTGCCTCACTTCTGCTCGGTAGCTGCTAGACTGCTACTAAACCGCCGCTGGGCTGCTGCTAGATCGGCTACCCCACAGGCGAATTGTGTGATTCTGCCCTTGAATTTTGCAGTGCTTTTGGGAGCTGGGGTTTCCAAAGCTACTTTCTGACCTTGTTTGGTACCTCGTTTTGACATGTTTTGACCTTGTTGGAACCTCGTTCGGAACTCGTGATGAAAACCTACTTAGGGGCTCAGTTCTACTTTCTTTCAAGAATCGTTGGGCCATTGGGTTGTGTTACCAAAGCATGCATGAATCATGTTCACATGCCGGACGCAGGCACCGGGTGAACCAAAATCATATCAAAAAACATGCAAATGGAGAATGAAAGTCTTTGGTGGGCACTGGGGGCTGAAGCATCCTGAGGATAGCATCTCCAATATTCTCCAATATGTTTTAGAGTTTCTGGAGCATTTTCAACCCTACAAATTATAGGTTTCAAAGAGTGCCACCATGCCCCTACTTATCAAGCGGTCACATGGTGAGTTTCATGAGAAACACATACCCAAAGCATATACAATGAATAGGAATTCCATGCTGAACTGATCAAAAACAGTATAATATTAATATATATATATATAT
>Ga0126342_10021465_pt1 | contig 10766 bp, 12 predicted proteins | sample Cyp1metagenome_FD_92528 | JGI IMG/M metagenome (GOLD analysis project Ga0126342, IMG submission 92528) | Coral microbial communities from Lord Howe Island, Old Settlement Bay, Australia - Cyphastrea 1 metagenome | ecosystem: Host-associated > Invertebrates > Cnidaria > Coral ... | reverse complement strand
GAGTGAGTGAGTGGAGTGAGGGGAGTGAGTGAGTGGAGTGAGTGAGTGGAGTGAGTGAGTGGAGTGAGTGGAGTGAGTGAGTGAGTGAGTGGAGTGAGTGAGTGGAGTGAGTGAGTGGAGTGAGTGAGTGAGTGAGTGAGTGAGTGCAGTGAGTGAATGGAGGGAGTGAAGTTGAGTGAGTGAGTTGAGTGAATGAGTGAGTTGAGTGGGTGAGTTGAGTGAGTGAGGGAGTGAGTGAGTTGAGTGAGGGAGTGAGTGAGTTGAGTGGAGTTGTGAGTGAGTGAGTGGAGTTGTGAGTGAGTGAGTGGAGTTGTGGGTGAGTGAGTGGAGTTGTGAGCGAGTGAGTGGAGCTGTGAGCGAGTGAGTGGAGCTGTGAGCGAGTGAGTGGAGCTGTGAGCGAGTGAGTGGAGCTGTGAGTGAGTGGGTGGAGCTGTGAGTGAGTGGGTGGAGCTGTGAGTGAGTGGGTGGGGCTGTGAGTGAGTGGGTGGAGCTGTGAGTGAGTGGGTGGGGCTGTGAGTGAGTGAGTGGGGCTGTGAGTGAGTGAGTGGGGCTGTGAGTGAGTGAGTGGCGCTGTGAGTTAGTGAGTGGCGCTGTGAGTGAGTGAGTGGCGCTGTGAGTGAGTGAGTGGCGCTGTGAGTGAGTGAGTGGAGCTGTGAGTGCGTGAGTGAGTGCGTGCGTGAGTGAGTGAGTGAGTGAGTGGAGTTGTGAGTGAGTGAGTGGAGTTGTGAGTGAGTGGAGTTGTGACTGAGTGAATGGAGTTGTGAGTGAGTGTGAGTGAGTGACTGTGAAGAAGGAGGTGGCGAGGAGGAGGAGGGGGACGGAGCCCCGATGAGAGATGAAAAAGTACACACTGTTGAGGCGCGAAGTACATTTCCAAGTGAAAATGCACAAACCGCTAGAGGAGCGGACCCCTTTTGGAAGTTGCGATGTCGAAAAAGTGCACGCCGTTGTGGCGCGAAGCAGATTTCCAAGTTAAAATGTACAAAACACACTACGTTCGGACCACTTTTGGAAGTTGAGATGTTGAAAAAGTGCACGCCGTTGTAGTACGAAGCACATTTTGAAATTAAAATCTACAAAACACACCAATATCGGACCACTTTTGGAAATTCCGATGTCGAAAAAGTGTACGCCGTTGTGTCGCGAAGCACATTTCTAAGTTAAAATGTACAAAACATACTATTCTCGGACCACTTTTGGAGGTTCAGATGTCGAAAAAGTGCACGTCGTTGTGGCGCGATGCTTATTTCGAAGTTAAAAGTGTAAAAAATTGAGGGTTTTGAGCCTTTTTTGACGTGAAGATATCGAAAAAATAGGCATTTATTTATTTAGTTAACTTGACTAACTTAACTACCCTAACTTCGACGACAACAACAACAACAACACCAACCACAACAACTATAACTACAACTACAACTACACAACAATTAGAACTACAACAACTACAACTACAACAACTACTACTACTACAACTACAACAACACTACACAATAACTACAACTACATAACAACTACAACTAGACTACACAACAACTACAACTACACTACAACTACAACTACACTACGCTAATTATATTACACCACAACTACAACTCCTCTACGCTATAACTACAACTACAATTACAATACATTACACTACATCTAGCACTTGTGGGTGAGGTGACCACTGTAACCATTGTAACCATTCCAGCAAACATAACTCCAACCACCTTTCGGTTAATTAGTGGTTTCGCTCTGCTATCCTTGATTTATAACAATTAATTTTTCCTATAAATTTTTTATTTTTGAAACTTCCGCCACCGCTTTGTGCGGTACTACTGGTATTTTTTAATTTATAATATAATTAAAATTTTCTTAAAAATAATAAAATAAGAAAAAATAAAATTATTGTTATTTGAATTTGGACATTTGATTTTGCCGGTGGTTATTTTTGCGGTTTTTTCTTATTCTTATTGTAATTAGAATTTATTTAGAAAAATAAGGATTAAATAGCATTAATATTGATTATTTGTATTTTCGGTTTACTGATTTGTATTTTTTTAATATTTTATTTGCGAAATTGATAATATATAGCGATTGGGTAACCCCTTCCCCCTTTCCCGTCGCGATGGGAATGGGATGGTTCCTAGGATTGGGTGTACTACCTCCCTGGAATCTAATTATTATAAAGGCGTTCTTCGCCCGTGGGGTGAGTTGGGTGTAGTATGTAATTACCTACATAGGTGGGTAGGTATAGTCGTGTATATATGTATATATGCGATGGAAATGGTTCTTAGGATTGGGTAAATTACTTTCTGTAATCTAATTATTATGTAAGGTATATATATCGTTCCCGGTCCCTTTCTTTGGAGCAGGTTGGGTATAGAATATATATACCTATATAGGTTTTAAGGTATAGATATGAAAATATCTATGTATATAAACAAACATATCCATTATAAATTTCTAATTTTTTGTATATTTATATGCTAGCTGCTAGTGGGTTTGTAACCCTGTTCCGGTGGCCACTTTAAAGGCCCAAGCCAGGGGTTTGCTATAGTAGGTGCGGTCTAGGAAAAACCACTTGCGGTACTTGGGGCGGATTGGTGTTCGAGCCATAGACGTGATCATTATTGGAAGAATCCTATTGAATCTGGGTTTAGAAAAAGTTCTAAATCCGATTTTCTAATTTTGTTTTACCGAACGTGGTGACAAGGAGTTTTAGTCCTTCAGCAGGTGGAACTTTGAGTATGCCCAGGGCGATTCCAAGAACCATTTGGAAGGCTGAGTCCTTTTATTGGAGCGCCGCACGTGGCGCAAATCCGGCTGTACGTTATTAAATCAGTCTCACCTGGGTCAAAAACAAAGGTGTCACGGTAAGTGGCTGCTTCGATTGCTTGCGGATCCGTGTCAAGCTTCGGCAATTCTCCCTTCAAACATGGTTAAATTCCCAATAAAATAATATCCCCACTTATAGGCACTGATGAAAAACAGGATGTAGGACTGATCCAGGAAGTTGCCAAAAGAAACTTGGGCTTAGCAGCGAAAAAATTCCAAATACAAGCAGAAAAATTGTTGGAGCTCCGGATCCATTGATAAAATACGAAGGAGCTTGTAGCTTCGCTACCAATATGGAATGGCAACAAAGGTAGGACAAAGAAAGGGAACTGAAAGAATCCAACAGAATTCCAATATCAGATGTTGTGCTGAAGTAATTAACTTCCCTGATCATAATAATAGAGGAAGATTGAAAACGCCATTTTTGAACTCCTGTAGAGACGGGATGAAAGCAACGAATTTTTTCTTCCTCACTATGGAATTCTTTTCGAGGATTTGGTGACTCAGCGCATTAGCCTCAAAGAAATCTGTGCATAAATCTTGTTGCGTAATTGAGCCCTGAGCTATGTTTTTCAAAGGTCAAACAACTCTCTGTTCGCTGAAAGGATTTGAGTCCCCCCCTGATAACGCCAGCAAGGCAGCCACGCTTTTGCCAGAAGCGAGGCAATGCGTTAGCCGCAGTGGCTCCCAACATACGTCCCGCCACTGGATAGGATACAGCATCGGAAATTGAAAGGATGCGGATATAAACTTCACAAAAATTTTTTGGGGGTTGAAACTACAATTATTGTCCACTCGAGACTTTTGGTTTTATTGCCAAACACGGTTGAGGCGGTCTCTGTACCTCGAGTTCGGAAAATTCAGGTTTAAAAATTTTATTTCCGGATAATGTCAATTACAGGTTCGTCGAAAAAAAATATTTTATGGGTTATGTGCAGCTCATAAATTTACTTGTCAAAAGAGTTCAAAAACTCAGGCACTTGACAACTACCCGTAACTCAAGGTCTGCCAAAGATGAAACGATGTACTAACCAGTTGGTTGGACAACATATGATGCCCTAAGAGCCCATAACTTCAGTTCTTTTATAAGCAGCAAGTTCTACGAACGTCTTATGCAGGAAATTTTCTTTTTGAATCTTTTCTTCACGCAAGGGGTTTGCATGGGATCTTTTAGCCATCGGAATCCTGCCAGTTGTTTGTACGGGCAGATTCAAAAAAATAATTCAGAAATATTGTTTTACCTGAGAAAAATTGTTCCTTTTTCCTAACCTATAATCTCGGTCCCAGAAATAATTAAATTTGTTGTAACCTATCAATTACCCCAACAAAAAAAAATGGGAACTATAACAGACTGGAAATGGAATCATCATGGTCCTCCGCACTCGGACACACATTGGATAATTGAAAACTTCCGTTGGTCATCATACACGTAATTCGGCATCTCGGTCCCAGAAATAATTAAATTTGTTGCCTGATTCTTGCTGACTGCACACATTCGCTGGCCGCAGAGGCGACAATCGAATGGCCAAAGGCTTTCTACCTCGAGAAAAAGGAAATTTTCTTTTCCTTTTTACCACCGCCATTTGGGCAGACCGGCAAGAAACCTCTGCGCTGCCCGGCTGGCTTCGCATTTGCACGAGCTGGCCCTGAGCAGGCCCTTGCCGGACTTTGACCTCATTGCTGCCTACGGCCCTGTGCAAGCCATCTCTGTCCCTTGTGCTTGGCCTTGAGCTGGCCTAACTGCTTTTTGTGTTTCAGGCCCAGTGCAGGCCTCACTACGTGGTTTCCAGGTCCTGAGCAGGCCTGGAGGTATTTGGACTTTGGCCCTGAGCAGGTCGTGCTGCTACGAGCTGTCCTGGCCTTGTATTGGCCCTTGGTACACTTTTTGATCAAGATCGGGCACAGCACTTCGAATTCGACAGCCTGGTGATTGACTTCCCTTGCTTGGCTTGGATCGCTACGATCGCCTCTGCCTTCGACGATGTCAGGTGGAACTGGATTTGCGAGCACAGCTGGCTTGGATTTTACAACCACCAAGGACTCCTAGACCATCTATGTGATGAAGATGAGGATGGCGAAGAAGGAAGCTGAAGGCTTGCTTTCCGTCATTGGCTTACTGACGGGTACAGCTTGGAGGCTCTTGGAGAATTTCCGATCGAGGACATTGAGAAGGCAGGGCCTTTTGAGAAGATGCTCAAGAAGCTCGATAAGGCCATCGAGTACGACAAATCTGTTCGGTTGCCAACTGACGTTGACAAGTACTTTACTGGACTTCATCGACGCCCCGGCCAATCACTGCTCGAGTTCACCACTGAGCATGATCATCTCTACAACAAGCTCTCCGACCACGACGTAACCCTTCCTGGAAAAGTTCAAGGATGGCACTTGCTGAGAAGGGCCGGTTTGACAAGGCAGAGACACTTGGTCATTGCCCAGGCCCCGTCTTTGGAACGCAATAAAGCGCAAGAAGCCATGTTCTTGCTGTTTGGACAGGACCACAAGACGGTCGCTGGCGGAGGACAACATTAATACCATCGTGGTTTCCGAGGGAAAGGGCGAGCCTATGCCGCCTACAATGAAGATGCCGACAATGACCCGGAAGCCGATGATTGACCTGATAATGATGGATGGGAAGAAGGTTACTATGAATGGGATGACATTCAGTTCCATACCACCTCACCGGTTGACGTGGACGAGACCTTCGAGGACTTTGATAACGATGCTGCCTACTACCAGACCCTGGATGATATTGACCCAACTGAGCAGGCGGAAGTGTTTGACACGGCCTACGCTACGTACCTGGACGCACGGAAGTGTTTCAACGAGATCAAGCTCAGCCGCGGATACCTTCCCATAGTGGCTCTCACCGATGGCAACCTCTCTCCTGGTGCAGCCTCGCCGCACTCCTCTGGGTCCCCGGTGTCTCCGGGACGTGGGAAGGGTAAGACAAAGAAGGGCAAGGGCAAAGGTAATTCCAACACTATCCGATACTCTCCCCGGGGCAAGGGGAAAGAACCCGATCCGAAGGGGCGTGCCAATGCTTCCAGTGGCCCTCCAACATGACCTACAATTGCCCGGTGCCAAAGGGCGGAGCCACGAAGCGGAAGACAGCCCCGGCAGAAAGCACTGTCGACCACTCCGTGCACGGCCATATAATCTTTACAGATCTTCAAGGCCACGAACGACATAACTGTGCCATGCGGGACCCAGGAGCCAGTATATTTCCTTCTGGTTATGGTCCTTTCTTGCGCTACATGCTCGAGCTCAGGGGAACAACTACAACATCACCGAGATCAATCAAATTCATGCGATGCCAACGAACATTCTTTTTCGGAGGTGATGCCAGTTTGAACTGCACCTGGACTGTCCGCCTGCCCCTTTTCATTGGCGGCAAGCATGGCTATGTTCAGATGTACCTGTCGTCTGGCGAGACACCTATGTTGCTTGGGCGCCCCATCATGGAAGCCTTGGAACTGGTTTTGGATTACCGCAGTCGGGTGATCAAGTTGGATGACACCCCATGGTAAGATGTAATTGTGGGTGCCCACGGTGAATACTTGCTCTCTCTCCTCAACCAGTATGACAACGACATGTGGCAGTTTCCTCCTTCCTTTGAACACATGGTCCCGGCTGATGCTGACGTCAGTGGCGATTTCTTGGACTTCAATACCTTCAATAAGGAGACCAAACTCTTTGATGACATCTCCAATGTGCAAGCCGCAGCACAGGATGGACTTTGTGCGCTCAAGCATCACTCACTGCAACCTTGCGGCGTCACTCTCAACACCTTGGAGAACAAACTTCACGCCCATGTCACGGAAGAGCTCCATCAGCCATCACGAAAGGGATTCCTGTAGGAAGTCTACTGCGGTGGTGCGAGGTAACCTGCAATTGCAAATCTATGGGCATGGACGTTGAGATCTTCAGTGATGACACTGGTTGTGACTTCGACGTTGAAGATCACCAGACAGCCGTAATGGAAGGACCGCGGACGGAGATACCTGATGAAATCTTTTTGGCCCCAACCTGCGGCCCGTGGAGCCAGATGCACAACTTGAACGCCAAGACAGAAGCCCAAGATCATGACCACTACCTGAAAAGGTCTCACCACCACGACTGCCACTTGATGTTTGTTGCCCAGATATACATGGAGCAGATCAACAACGCCCGACATGCACACATCGAACAATCAGACCGCGGTCTCAGCTGGCGCCCGACAGCCCTGAGGGATTTTTCTGGACACTGGATCATCCTGCACGAGTGCATGTTTGGCTTCGCCTACTGGTGGAAGTTGGCCCACTGCATTCTCTCCAGCCAGACATCAATGCACGGGCAGTCTATGTGATGGACGACGGTTTCACTGTCCCCTCGAGGGATCGGCACCTGGACTTGGCCGACGCACCTCGTGCTTGGAGGACTATCAACCTGGCCGGGCAGCGATAATTGCAGCTGCTCTCTGTGGGTGCGACCCTGCTCAGCTTTGGGACTATGGCTTTGCCGTCTCTGAGCAAAAGAAGGTCACTGGAGGCCTCTCCAAGCTTCAGACGGCATTGAAGACGGAAGCATTTTGACATGTGCAGCGATTTCATCGCAACTTGGGCCAGCCCAAGCCTGAAGGACTTGTCGAACTCTTGCAAAGCCGTGGAGCTAGCGAAGTCATTGAAGCAGCTCGCCACTTTCAATGCATTGCTTGCTTGCGCCACAAGCGTCCCAATCACCTTGCACCATCGGCTCTCCGACACCAAGTTCGAGAAGTTGGAGGGTGCCTGCAAGCTGAGTTCCTGTACATCAAGTGCAATGCCAGCGAGAAGAAGTTCCCAGTGCCCACTGTCATTGACAAGGCGACAAAAGAACACTGTTGCTACTGTACTTCATGGTGAACATGGGTCAGACACTTGGGTCTCCACAATGCTTCTGTTCTGACGAAGGACGCGGCTGGGTTGGCGAGGAAAAGAACTCGTGGACAACTCAGCATGCCATAGGGGATGAAAGTGACCGGTGCAAAGGGCATCGAACAGGCCCTGTCCTACTTGGTCCCACAGCTCAACGACACAGTGAGCATGGCCCGGTACAGCCCATCTCAATTGCTCCTCCGCGAGGTCCCGCGACTTCCTGGTGAACCCATCCTGGAATTGCTGCTCCAGCCCTTGTGGGAGGCCATGCCCAATTTGAACAACTTATTCAACAGGGATCTGGGGCAAAGAGAGCCTTGATCTCTGCAAATCTTGGTGCCAAGCTGAAACGTGTCCTTCTGCGACAGTAACAAGGCACAAACCTTCCTTTTCAGGTTGGGCAGAAGTTCTTCTTTTGAAGGGATCAACGACATGGTCAAGATCAGATGGAATGGATCTGCCACAATCGTCATAATTGAGTACTCCAAGGATGAGAGGCCCAAGCTCTACTGGCTGGCTTACAAGACACAGCTGATGCTGCGTTCACCGCACCATGTGCGTGCTGACTTACTGCAGCCGACACGTGCCGACTTTCACTCACTGCGGCCACAACAGTCATTATTGAGTACCCCGAGGATGAGAGGCCCGATGCTCAAAAAGCACGACGTGAAGTTGCCTCTTTGCGGTCCGGGGGTGTCACAAGGTTTCTGGACTTCAACAGGATCAACCGACGACATAATCTGGCGACGATGATGCTAATGACTTGCAGCCGCAAACAACGCGCCAGCGCACCTCCAAAGACACCACAGCCCAGAGGCCTGAACTTTCTCTGGACGAGATCATCCGAGAAACGAGACTTGGATATCAAGATGACCTCAGCATGGCACCGACCACACAAGCTGACACACCTGCTGAGCATCCTGAGTTTCCTGGACACGCACGCCTGCTTTTCTTCCACAACCAACTGTCCCAGCTCTACTACCTCCAGACCCAGTTCCAAAAGGCGACAATGTGGTGCCGGTCAAGGCGTCGATGAAGATGAGCCAGGCCAAGAACCTTCCACCACTACCTCGAACACCGGATCACACATGTGCGCCTGCACCTGACCACATCCTCTGCGCTCTATGAGCCCGTCCAAAAAGACTTCAGAACTAGGAGACTGAGGGGATGGATGGACATGAGACAATGCAGTTCATTCCTTTTGGTCCCATGCGACGCGGTGCAGGACGCAATGAACCTTGCCCACAATAAGCACCTCCTGCAGACCCACATCTTGCTTCAGACCTCTGTGGTCAAGCGTTTGCAGTCGATGAAATTGGTGGTGGTGATCTTTCCAAAGGATGGAGCATTGACGAGCATAGCTGTTTCCAGCGCAGTGCCCACAGCTTCCACGACCACTGGAAGATCAAAGGTCGTTGCCTGATTCGACATCATTTGTATCCCAGACATCGCCGTCAACGACATCACAAAAAAGAAGGACTGCCCCTTTGACTTGAAGCAGTTGGGTCCAGTTCATGTCACAAAGATGGGTACTGGGCACCATCCAGGTTTCCACTGACAGCTTTGACACTAGTCTTATTGTGTACCAACTGATTCGGGCTGTCAGAAAGGAGCTTGCAATGTATGCTACCACTCCACGACAAGAGAAACATGCGGCCACGAAGAAGAAAGCCTCGCCTCAGCTCAACAAGCGTGAACTCACCATGCACGAGCGCGAGCAGTTCATGCAGGCCAAGATGAAGGAGCTTCGCAGTTTCTTTGAGAATGGAATCGCGGTTGAAGGAGGGTGGAAACTTCAGGTCCCGCTCTATGTTTCTGTCCTTGTCTTCAATTTTGCAATGGTGTGGATAGACAGCCGACGTTGTGACAGCATTCTTACAAGGACTTCCTCAAACTACCCCGAGAAGTTCCCAACATCTTGGGTGCTGATGAACGACCCGAATGCTGCTGCGCAAAACAGCATCAAGGAGATTGACATCAAGTGGGCTGCGCCCTCAAGTGTTTGGGATCCGAACGGAGCATGGTTTGCATTCACGTGGATGACATAGTTGGATCCAGAAGCGGAAGACTTCCTACTGGGGCTACTTCTGGGATGCCATTGCGGTGTGGTGCTGATCTTGGTGGTCTTTGTGGTGGGTACCTAGCTCACCGGATGGGTACATGAATGGTGGATTCGAAGAAACCACATCTTGAGACAAAGGCACATCCGAGAGACAACGACAGTGACACATATAAGTTTCAAGCCCCCAGAGACTTGCACTTCCCGCGGCCAGGGGTCAGCCTCACGTATTTGCTTCTGCAATCTTTGGCTAACCCCATTATCTTCCCGCCGAAGCAGCAGCCGACTACTATGTTGGAACTGGCAGTAAAACTCGGCAATTCGCACCTTGTCCAGTTACTACTAGACGAGAGAGCAACGCTGCATCCTGAGGGTGTGACGTGGTGCCGCCGTTGATGACGGCCGTTTTGCATCGACACAGAAGAAATGTTCAATTCCTACTGGATGCGAGGGCAGACCCGTGGACGACAACACCCATCGCCTCGCTGTGTGACCATCCATGGTACTGGTTTGGCTCCCTGTCACGCAATGAATCTGTCAACGTGGTGCAAATATCGATTGTCCAAGGTCCAGAGGATACAGTGGCTGATCTCCTCCCCAATGACGCTCAGACCCAGCAAATTGCAGAAGGGACTGCACACCCAAGTTTTGATGACACTGCCATGACAGAACATGCGAAGCTCCTTCTTGGCAGCATAGTCCGGAAGTATCACAGCACCAGACATCAACTAATGCGAGGGTGTTATACGTCTCACCGATGGAGACGTGTGTTGGAAGGCCACTATCTACCTGTTCGAATCACAGAAGAACTTCACCGCCCTGCTGGATTGGCCCGGCCTGGAACATTTTTGGAGCAGGTGGATTGATGTCACTTAACATAATACTTGTAGCATACATCAGCAAAGGAATGAGCACTTGCTGCCATGATGGACGTATTTCTGCTCATTCTAGTGAATGGTTCTTGGCATTCTTTCCTCTTTCCAACAATTTGTTACAAT
>Ga0126342_10021464_pt1 | contig 10766 bp, 15 predicted proteins | sample Cyp1metagenome_FD_92528 | JGI IMG/M metagenome (GOLD analysis project Ga0126342, IMG submission 92528) | Coral microbial communities from Lord Howe Island, Old Settlement Bay, Australia - Cyphastrea 1 metagenome | ecosystem: Host-associated > Invertebrates > Cnidaria > Coral ... | reverse complement strand
CCTTGCCGATTAATGATTTGGACCTGGTTTCACCTGTTTATCAAGGATGATGGACTCAGGATTCTACCAGGCATGTACAACCACATCGTCATTGCAGTTCACTTCCAAAAATCAACAGTGTGTATGGCACAAATCATGAATTTAGCCAATTGAGGTGTTGAAAACCACATTTTTTGAATATCCCCGTTTGCCACCTTTTTGACCTTTTTTCGGAGTTACTGTCTCTTCTTGTGCAGGTGGGCCTTTTTGCAAGCTCCATCGAATTGCCACTTCTGCTTCTGTGCGGCCCATCTCCTGGCAAAAGCATCCGTACCGTTGTGGCTGGAACCAGTCTGGTCGCAACTCCATGACTACCACGCAACTTCCAAGCAAGTTGCTACGCCTTTCTTGAAGACACAACCAAGCACTCAGCAATTCTTTGCTCAACCTTGACATGTCCTGTGCCATCTTGGCCAGATCGCTGCGGCCAAACATTCGGCCACGCGCAAGGGGCGCCATGCACATAGTTGCAATTCCTCAGAGAAACCAGAAAACAAATAAAACAAACTTGGCAAACACATGCAAACACTGCATCTTCAGAGCCCTTTCTATCCTTTCTATTACCCTGGCTTGTGGCTTGGCATGGTGGCTTTTGCATGGTGGCTTTGCATGTCCAACTTGTGCTTTTGGACTGAACTGGACGTCTGCTGTGGCGAGTGGCCATGTTCACTGTGGTAGGCTGTCACTTTCTGCAGCTGACGCCAGCAGTGCACCTCTCCACAGCCCAGGGGCATCCAAAGGCATCCAAGCGTATCCCATACCCAAAAATCAAGCACACCAAACACTTTGGATTCTTGAAGATAGTTTGTAAATGTTTTTAAGGATATCCTAATCAAAATGACAAAATCTGTCAAAATATGTCAAAATATGTCAAAATATTCTCAGTCTGTTGCCGACACTTCACGCTTGATTGCATCCTACTGAGTTCGTAGTGTGTCCTGGCTACGAGATGCTACGACTGCTACGAGTTTGTTTTCTTTCAGATTTGCTCCTCACATCTTAAAGTGCCTCGATCTGATTCACCTCAGGCAGTTCCAGGCCCGACTCCCGTAGACCTATCAGTTGAAAGCAAGGCATCTCTACACATCTCTCCACCACTTCAATGGCTTTGTTCATGCTGTCCTCTTCATACTCTCTTCATACTCTCAGCCAAAAAATGTAACATCTTCAAACATGTTGAAAATGGCTGTAACAGTGCAAAAACCAACCTGTTGCCCGACGGCTCGCCTTCGAGCTGTCCAACACCAAAGTTCGAGACTCCAACGGCCTTGCAAAGACCTTCTTCACGAAGCTGTAACAGCAAAGACCACACCTCCTCACAGATTGGACAGGAAATCATAGAAATTTGGGATTCATCGTGAGTTGACCATTCAACTTCACCAAATAAACCAAAAATCTCCAGAGCTCAGGGGCATTCTCCTTTCTAGCAAATGGGCCGTTCCGTTTCTAGCGCTTCACGCGCTCGCCTACTTCTGCCTCCTTCCAAAATATGTGCTGCACCGTTGCACATCTTTAAAAAAAAAATCCTAACCTTTGGGTCTGGAGGTCCTTGATTCTGCCAGCTCTTGGATTGTGGATGACATAAAGGTCCACATAGTTGGCTTAGTGAACGCGGCTGCAAAAATTGCAGTCTGATCAGATTCTCAAATAGCGTTCAACTGTACCCACAACCAGTGTGAACATCTCAACGATCGGAAAGAGTTTCCACAGCAGCGAGAATAGCACAGTGAAGGGATGCAGCACAAAGCGTGAGCACCGAACTGTCCAAATTTCGAAGGCTCTCCTTCAAAGAGTTGCGAACCTGAAGCAACGCACGAATGATTTGTCACCGCCAACATCCACCAAAGGTCTTGGTCCTGCACAGACGTATCTGCTTCCCAGGCCTGAGCATCACTCGCATGTGCCTTCTGCAGCACTTTTGTGCAAATGAAGACCTGTCGTACACTTGGGAGTGCAGCACGTGGGGAAAATATTCTTTTGTGAAACCGAGGGATGCCAGCAAAAAATGAAACGCAGATTGAACCAATGTGAATCATGCGACCTCTATATAAATAGTCTGTATAATCTGTATATATAAGCTACTGGACCTAATTCCTCTATGACACCCTACTGGAATACCTCATGCTGCTTATTAGAACATAAAACAACCACAAGGTCAGATCCTTCACAAATGGCCTACTCATGTTTTATTTATCTGTTTTCGTGCAATGCGGAGCTTCAAGGCACCTGCTCACGCTTTAGGCCAGCCATGCGGATGCCAGCCGCAATCTCTTTTTCAGTCCTTGCAAGAGAAAGATGTTTCAAGGTGTTCTTCCCTCCTGCTTTGTTATCATGGTGAACGACATGGACAAATACTGCTTCTCTCCTGTAGAACAAAGCTGTGTCAATGAGTCTGTAGCCTGGCAATTTGCGGTTTGCGCACTGCTTTCCGAATCACAGTTTGGAACTGTGTAAGTAGACAAAGTCAGAAATGTTGCCAGTAACAAACAAAATCCTGCCATGCGGAAGGTGGAAAGGTTGCGCCTGCTCTGAGCGCAGTACAAATAGCCTCACGACCTTCTCTACCTTCGAGATCACCACTGCCAAGGCCCAATTGGGGCATCTGCAAACCGCGTCGAAGACGCACTGTAGAGCCTTCATCTGCTGCATCTGTAGCATCCCCACACCAAATCAAATGAGAACTAAGGACATCCGAGAGCTGGACCATCTCGGTAAACGAAGAGTAATCTGTTTATCTACACAAAGCTGACAAAAAAGGATTCCTTGAGTTGTGGATATAGAACTTCTGTTTTGTTGCAAATTCAGAAAGGATCCCTACTGTTTGCGCCATAGATCCATGAGACTGGCCAGCTGGCCACACAGGCTTCAACTGCAACCAACCAGTCCAGAGGTGAAATAACTTGGTGCTTTGGCAACCCAGTTGCAACCAACCTTCAACACTCGGAATCGTCTGACCAAAACTAAGTCACTGCCACCTGACTATGCAAAGGCTGCCCTCGGCCTACACCAGGTCGCTCTGCACCCTCGATCTTCAAGACCTGACTCTCCTGGACCCCTGGAGTTTGAGATTCTGACATCGTGGTTAAACGGTTAGTGATCGTATCTCTGTGTGTCTCTGTGTGTGTGTCTGTGTGTCTGTGTGTCTGTGTGTCTGTGTGTCTGTGTGTCTGTGTGTCTGTGTGTCTGTGTGTCTGTGTGTCTGTGTCTGTACGTGTGCGTGCGTGTGTCTGTGCGTGTGTATTGGAGAAGATGAGTGGCTTTGCTCACAGCATCTGCACGTATCTATATAGTCAATACCTCTGAGACGATTTCATCAAACATCCTCGTCAAAACAGCAAGCAGATGGGCATCTTGTCTCTCCTTGTTTGGCCGCCTTTTCAAATGCAGCCCGTGAGCCCTAGGCGTCCTTTGCGCCATGATGGAAAATCCTGTTACCATTTTGTTGTCATCTCCACCGGCACAGCTGTGTCTGCTTTGTATCGTGGTTTTCACCCATCCGAAACATCAACCCTGCTGCATCTAGACTTTGTGAACATTGTATATAGTATAGAATAGTACATGTGTATATAGATTCACAAATTGTCTCTTCTCGACATATTAACATACTCATATATACAAACATATTCACATCAATATCACATCATAATCATCATCATCATCATCATCATCACATACTACGTGCATTGTTTTGTATTACGTCATAAATCAAATATATTACCTTTCTATTCCGACAGCAAACACCGGCAAAGTCTGTCGCAGGACCTCCTCAACAGCACCACGAGCACGCCGCCATGGCTGTCCTACACGTCTGTACAGTACACGTCTGAGCTCAGCTCTTCAACATGTCATCACATGTCATTGTTGAAATATGGCGCAAGTATGGCCAGATATTGGCCCCTTGGTTGAAGTGAAGCTGGGACAAAGTCACATTCCAACTCTTGGCATTGACCCTTAACAGCCTTAACATCAAACCGCAGAAATTAGATGGAACTGGCTGAACTGGCCTCCATTTTCACAGTTTTCGCTGACCTCGCTCTTCTGCGATCGCGCTCGGTTCCAGCGTCCTCCAGCAACTCATGAACAAGCGGCTGGTCCGAGAAGACCGAATTCACGCAAACATTACATGTACAATTTTACATAAGGTATCAAAAAGGATCAAACATTCATGCAGAGATTTGAGCAGCTTCAGGCCTGCACAACAAGAGCAACAAATTCCGCAGAACAATGCGACAAGGGAAAGTTTTAGGGAAGATTGCAGAGTCCTCTGGGCACAGCCGCTGTCGCTTCCATGCTGGAACTGCCAGTGTCCATGTCATTTGCCCTCTCGGGCAATCAATCTCACTGTCACGAATCTGATGTGCATCTCAAGTCGCTGCTGTGGTTCTTCTGGTTGGAAAGTTTGAAACTCACCTGATAGATTCTACCATTTATGTCGCCCAAATCTGATTTCTGTGAGTCTCAAGCTTGAAGCTGGATATGTTTCCTTGAAAGCATGGTCTAACAAGCCAGCTTCATGGCTCATGGTGCGAGAGGGGGCTGTCTTGTCGTCTTTACAGCCTTCCTAGATCTTCCTAGGATTGCTTCAGCAGCTAGAGAAAAGGGCGGCAGCGAAACATGACAGCAGGTGCACATCAGCTTGCATTCTTTCCAGACAACCTCTGTCCTAAATGTGCTGCTGGCTCCTGGGAACGCGGCGCAACGCGGTTCTCAGAATACTGAGCTCGAAGATCCTCGTGAATGCAGCTATCGTCAGTCTGGATCCATCTCCCTTTACTACAGTAGCAGTTGTGCCGCCTCAACAGGACTGCATACTGGTGCAAAGCCGTGCAGCCAATAAAGCAATTACAGTACCAGTGACATGGCTGAGATTGGCTGAGTCTGTTTGGATGTTCCACTTGAAGGTGTCCTTGTCGCCACCGCTGCATCAGAAAAATCCTCTACCCCAACAAGGCAAAGATCGGAAACCACTGTGGGTTAGATGCTTTGAGCAACAGTGTGGCAGTGAGGATTGCGAGCACAAAAGAAATTCGAAGCATGGCATGGGTTTTCCAAACTCGGGATAATGAATGACTAGAAAGAGAAAGTACATGAAAGTACCAAAGCCAGAGGCCAAGGGTAAGGAAGTAAAGCTAGATAAAGCATTGATAAAACTAGCAAGGTGAGTACAAGGAGGGGCAGGTGGAGCAGGAGGACGATGAGATAATGCTGTCAGGGGTGTCATATCATGGTCATGAAATGTCATGAATACACCGCTGCTCACGGGGGAAGGGGGAGGGTAGTTAACTGTGAAGTTCATGCGGGGCCGGCCCCTGCCAATACCTTTCTAAAGCAAAAGGGACTTCAGCTAGCAGAAGTTTCGTTTTCAATAAGAACTTCAAGTGATGACATGGATGGTGCAAATGCATTATTGAGTTGCAAATCATCAAATCCTAGTGTACAAGTGCACCCGCACTCCGCTTTGTACCGCGCAAGCAGGTTGTCTGTCTTTGGCTGAACTACGCCTGCCTTTGTAGGAATCGTGGACCAATGCCAAAGAACTTTGTACTCCCAAATGGAGCCAGCTACTCGCTTTTAGTCCAGGAAGCGTGACCGGTTCAAGGGCGACACTTGTAGTTGATGGCCGCGTCTGTCATATGCACCGCCATCAAGAACTGTTTGAAACAACATTTTTGGGTCACCATTGTGGTTTCCTTCCAAGCGAGGCAATTGCTGATGGCCCACATGAGTCATCCCTAAAGGCTGTGTACAAGGTATCGGATTGTATCGGATTCAGCTCTGCAACAGGATGGCTGTTCTGCAAACATAACTCCCTCAACTCTTCCTTCATTCTACACACTGTCACGTTACTGTAATCTTGCTGGCTGGCGTCCAAACTGAACACAGTAGTACTTCAAACCGCCAAATATGGGGGACTGAGTACTGGAGCATGCGTGCATGCAGAATGCAATGCATGCTGCCCACAAGCACAATGCATGGTCAGATTTGTTCAGGCTATTCTGTATTACACACACACACATATATATATATGCATATATTGTGATTGGGGTAGCCTCTGATGACCTATGGCTAAACTCACAACCCGCCCACCTCTCTTCCGGGCTCCTTGAGCCGGTGAGTCTTCGGAACAGCATGCCCGGAAAATGGTTGGACCCAGGAGACATGTCTCATGTAGATTCAAGTGCTAGGGAACACCGGTGTGCAAGTGGGCAAAATGAGCTCAACCACATTCCCTAATTTTCACATTTTTTCAGCTGAGAGCTCGTTTTCGGTGCATGAGGTTTTTAGCAATTTCATTATCTTCCTTGCAGTGGCGCGGTTCTTCAAGACTTCACTAGCATCATGAAGACAGCACCTCCCTTGGCGGAGTGTCTCCCTCAGGACATTTGCCTCCATTAGCTTCATGAGTGCATCGGCCAACTGCGCTCCACTATGTACCCAGTTCAAACGGATCCCTTCTCCTAGCGTATCACGGATCGATCTGGCAAGCAACTGTGTTCTGGACCCCTGACAATTAGGAATAGCTGCCCGTGTGGTCATACCAAACATGCATCCGGGAGATTGGAGATCTCTTTGGGTTTTCGCCAGTTAGTCTTGGGGTTCAACAATCAAGCCCAACAGATTCTTATCCATGTCAACTGGTCAAGTGTAGTTGCAAGTGCGGATGTTTCGGCTGAAAGTGCACTGGTTACAATCAAATGAATTTTCTTTGTACCCCACAAAGGGGGACTAATTGGACATGAATGGTTCAGGTTTGGTCTTTGACGCAAACGAGGCATCTGAGAAGGGAATGAATCTCACTTGATGTAAAGGTATGGGTTGAATGCGAATGGTGACAACGTGATGTTTCCTAGCATTGTGGAGAGTGCGATTTGCATCAATGAGGGCCCTTAAAAGGTGACGTTCATTCTCATCCACCTGAACATTTTCTTGGGCTCTCCTTTCGGTCTTGATGTGAATTGGCGGTATGTTTTTGACATACAGTAAGTTGATTGTGAAAGTTCAATGCTGTTATCATTGTTTTGTCGCATGCCAATTCCAATGGAAGTAAAACTTTGTGACTTTTTTGATCCAAATGGATATTTGGCTTCTAGTTTTGCAATTTGTTCATGGAAGTATTCATCCCCACCATGGATGCCATCGTCCACGTGGACGCCAAGTGCACCTGACAGTTTTCCTGACACTGGATGCCGGGGTATGTACAAGCACGGGTCGACTGGGCAAGGCGTAAAGTGCACAGTGCAATTTCAACAGTTCTTCATTGAGGGTTTGATGGGTTTTCTCATGGCTCTTGTGTTTTAACAGGCTGTCTTGAAGTTCTCTTTCGAACTGTTGAACTAGATTCCGGAATCTTACTTGTTGTTTATTGGGTTGTGATTCACAAAAAGTGTCTATTTCCCCTGCTCGAAAAACCCAGTCACTTTCCGTAGGCAGATCATCTATGCATTCCAGGGATCGTCCCATTCCGCAATCGATTTCGGGGTGGGTTGCTAAGGATCGCAATGATCTGCTGGAGACCTCCCTCCATGCTCTGAACTCGCTGCTGCAGATTCGTGACGGCTTCCTGTTGATCTCCGGTTGGGATCCATGGCATATACCGGTCTCTGGAATCTCGGTACCCGTGCAGGCAATGGGCCTGGGCGAGGCTTTGCAGTGGCTAATAGTGGATGTGCCAGGCTCTTGGGCATGGCATGACTGGCCTCGGTTGTGGGAGCATAGGTGGCGTTATTCTCGGACTCTTCGATCATCTTTTTGATGAGCAAGCACATCTTGCGGTGCTCCGTCTTTTTGCTTGACTGGTAATGGGCAAAGAACCACTGGGTCCAGTCTGGACAGTCTGCGTAATGGTCCCACACTTCTGCAAAGCTCCTGCCGGAGTTTGCTTTCCCGAAGGTGACCATCTCTGCTGACAACTCTTCGAGCGTCATGGGATCGATTGGCACCTGTTCCTCTGGGCTGTGGCTTGAGACATCTTCTGATTTTGTGTGGGTGCGTATGTTCATGTGAGGGTGTGTTGGCTCAGCTTTGATGATATCATTCCTGTCAACTGTTACGCCTGTGTTCTTATCGGCAGATTCCCCAACGGCAGTCGAAAGGACGGATGCAGGTGGTTTTGGCACACACACACACACACTCTTGCACAAAAGTCTCGGCTGATGCCCCAGGGTTCGGGCTGGCGCAAGACACTTTGACAAACTCATTGAAATGAACCAGGTGCAAACCTTTTGGAGACAGCTTCAACGGAACGGACGCATTGTGCTTGGGAATCAGCAGTTTATTTTGGCCAGTGTCCATCATGGCACCCAAGGTTCGCAGCAACGTATTGGACAAAGGGAGCCAGACCGAAAACCGAAAACACCAGGGCATGCTGAGATTTGAGGTTTCCTTGATTTCCAAACCGAAAATCAACTTCACACTTACATCGTTTGACCAATTTCCGGGTTTGGGGATTCAGATTCCCCAGAAAACCTTTGATGGAGTCGCTGCCTATGACGGTCTTTTTGGCTCCAGTGTCTAAAATCCCCCATGTGTCGTGTGTGGCAAACAGCACTTTGGCATTACTGCCTGACTCCGGATGCATGTGGCTTTCAGCTGACTGGCATTTCTGTGCGGCAATGTCTCCTTTGGATACCCGGATGCTTCCCTCAGGCGGCTTTCCCATGATCTGCGAAAGATCTTGCGGACATTCCCCACGTCATGTCGGGGTTGTTGGCGGTGCGCTGCATCAGTCCTGTGCATGACGGACGAGTTATCAGAATTAGTCCTGAGATTGCCCTTAGCCTTAACCTTATTTCTAATTCGTTCCCTTACATCCATCTCATTTACCCAGGTTTGTGAGGGCTGGCATGGTTTCTGAAAGGATCTACAAGAAACTGCCTGTACAAAGCAAAATTCCCTTGCTTGGGTGTCCTGGGTGGGCGGATTTTCCGTCACCACGGGCAAACTCATGAACTCTGAAGGCATGGCAAACTCCTCCATCTCAGCAGACAAACCCATTGATAAAGTAATGGGGGCAGCGGCACCTGGTGTCGATCCTGAAGATTGCCCCCTGTTAGGACATTCGCTCTTCCAGTGACCTTTTTTCCCGCAGATTCTGCAGTTACTCTCAAGGGTCCTTTTGTTGAAGACTTTTTCGGAGTCCCCAAGTCTGCTTTCCTTTTCCCTTGTTTCTGAAGCCCTTGCCTTTGCCCTTGGAGATCAGCCAGAAACCTCTGGATTTCACCTTTTCGCTCAATTTTCTCGTTGCTTCAACATACGAGGAACATGCTGCAGCTAAGTCCTCATCGGCTTGGACGATGTCAGCCGCTGCTGTCTCGAAGTCAGAAACAAAGATTGCATCATCATCCCCCTCTTGCACCAATGTTTCCATCCATTCACCTTCATTCCATTCATCATGTTGTGTCATGTGAATTGAATCATCATGTTCTCCATGTGTGTCCATGTCTTCAGTAAAGAGCGTCTGATGATCATAAACCTTGCTTTTCTGAGACCTCTTTCCCAAACCGGTCATTTCCTGAAAAAAGGAAGTGCCAAGCAAACGTACGGATTCTTGAACTCGTTGAACTGTCAGAGTGCCCTCAATTGAGCTGTCACTGTCAAGAATCACTCTTTGTCATCTCCTGAAATTAGCGCTCCTCTCAACATCACATATGCTTGCAAATCCTCAATTTTCAGATTTTGTGTTTTGAGTTTTGTCCACAGAATGTTGGCTCTGGCAAGAAATGAATAATAGCTCTCATCCTTGAAGTTGATTGCACTGGTACAATGCGCGCTCTGCATCATAGCATCTTTTTTCCAAACTAGTTTTTCCCCAGTGACCACCTAGCAATTCAACGATCCGTTTGGCACCTTTTTCTTCGTTCACGCAAATGTCTGACTGATGTAATTGAAGCTTCGAAAATGCTGAGCCTGTGGTGTTCAGCACCAACCTCGTTGTGAGCTCCAGGATCTTGTTCGAGGGCGACATGGAAAGGACCAGCTGTACCTTTTGCTGATACAGTTGCAGATCATCTTTGCTGGGATCAAAACTTGGAACGAGGAAGGCCAACTGGCTTGATATTCCACCAACCTGGCCTTGACCATCGGCGGTCTCACTTCCAGACATGGATCAAGTTGCAGGGTTGTCAAACTCTGCTTCACCGTCTCCAGCCAGTCAACTGCAAATGCCTGGTAGCCTCCCTGGATGCCCCCCAGCTTGATAAGCGCTGGGGGGTTCCGCTACCAATGTGATTGGAGTAGCAACCTCTGATGACCTCTTCAATGGAATGCCTCTTCCAGTCACATCCCCAAGGCGACCACGCCTTTTTCTCACCACTGACGGAGCCGTGGTCAAATGTCCCAGGCTGTCCACAGCCACTTCGAAGGAAAGCCTATGGCTAAACTCACAACCCGCCCACCTCTCTTCCGGGCTCCCTGAGCCGGTGAGTCTTCGGAACAGCATGCCTGGAAAATGGTTGGACCCAGGAGACATGTCTCATGTAGATTCAAGTGCTAGGGAACACCGGTGTGCAAGTGGGCAAAATAAGCTCATTCACAATCTATATATATATATATACATATACCCGCAAAACCCCTGTCTCGCCGTTGCCAAAATTGTCATTCGTCCGGTTCGAATTTTGCTCCTCGTGCAGGCGAAACGCGGTGTTTCTATTTTTAAGTTCAAAAAAATGCATTTTGACCTGCGGCCACCAATGAATTTGAGCACGTCCATTTTGCGTGGCAGGCGCAGT
>Ga0126342_10021463_pt1 | contig 10767 bp, 7 predicted proteins | sample Cyp1metagenome_FD_92528 | JGI IMG/M metagenome (GOLD analysis project Ga0126342, IMG submission 92528) | Coral microbial communities from Lord Howe Island, Old Settlement Bay, Australia - Cyphastrea 1 metagenome | ecosystem: Host-associated > Invertebrates > Cnidaria > Coral ... | reverse complement strand
TTTGGCATTCACTCGCTGCTTGGCTTAAAGGGTGGGAAACGTGCACTTCATGCAATGGTGGTCTGAAAAGGGCTTCAGCTTGTGCGAGTTGTGATCCAGGGCCCCCAGGCTCCATTATCTCATCTAGAATCTTTCTAGAATCATCTAGACAGACTTATACAGAATACACATTTGTCCACATGGTTCTTGACAGAGCATGTTACCATGTGGGGAGCAGGGAGCCAGTTGTCGTTTTTTTTTTCACGCAGTTTGTAGGTCTTTGAAGCAGATCTTTTGGGCCATGCGTTCCTTCCAGGACAACCATTCTGTGGTGGGCGATGCCTCGCAATATGTCGCTCAGTCGGTCTGGGACCTGCAGTTGCCAGGGTGTTCTCGCAATAACTCACTAAAATTCACTAAACACAAAGCCGTTTCCTCAATGGACTGAAGCTTTCCCTCTATTGGTGGATCCATTTGGTGTGGCATATCCTAAAGCGCATGCTGAGGTCGGGCGATCGCCAGGCGTGGAGCAAGATCCTACCCCCTTTTGGGGGTTCGAAAACACACCAAAAGCATCCAAAAGCAAAGATAGAATGCCAAGATGACTAAGATGTGAATTATTCTAAAATATTCTAGAAAACAGAAGAGACCATTTTCATTTTCAGCTATACTTTAGCAAATACTTCGAGGCTTCGAGAGCTAGATCCTTTTTGAGGGAATCATTCCATTCATGAAAAAATTGACTGCCAGATCGCACATTAGTAATTAGAGTCTATCGACATGGTGACATGATTGTTAACTTAAATTCTGTAAGGACCAGGTCCATTGTTCATAGTTTCCTCTCAGAACTCTTCATGTCCTTGGAAGATGGCTGTGTTCAGGAGCTGGGCAGGATGGGACGGCAGGTAGGGCGCCACAGCTTTCCAAGAACTCTGTTTGAGAACAGCTTGTACTTTGCAGCTGTTCGGTCATTTTCGTGGTTGTTTTTGAAGCACAAGGCGGAATTGATGGTGCCACGATGGAAAGGCTTCTGTTTGGTTCTCAAATTGGCAGTGGTGGAGCCCGTTGATCTGCGTGTGCTGCTACAAGGTCATGGAATCTAAAGTTCCTCTCAGATTTTCTTAGGGTTCAAGATAATCACAGGCGACTTCGACTGAAACCCTGAACCTTTGCGATGGCAAAAGTATGAGTAAAGTATGACAAGCGAACCCCCTCTGACCCACTGGAAGCAAAATCTTAGAAGTCCTCATCTTGTCATATTTTGTCCTTTGTCCCAGGAGCAAAGCTCAAAGAGTTGGTTTGTCATTGACCAGTGAAGCTCTTGTGGCTTTGTCAGGCTCATATTGATGTGGCCGTGATATTTCGTTGAGAGGACTAAGTGCCCCGGTAAATACCTCAATCGATTTTTAGCATCAGTTCATACTCAGATTCATAGCAGCACTCTTTTGGGAAGAGAACCAGGGAAAAGGAAAGTTGAACAGAGGTCGAAAAGAAGCAGCCGGTATCAAAACGGATCCGAAAGCACCTACCACAAGATGATTGAGTGCAGTTGGCGAATGAGTAGAAATGTTTGCCAGCCAGTACTTGTGTTTGGATACAGATTTTCAGTGATTCTTATATGCAAGATGCCATCTCTGAACTGTATACAATTGATACAGTATTACTGAACATTTATACATTTATGATTTGGACATGACACAATTAGAAATGTCGGTCAAGGTATAACGAGGTATCTCACATAAGCATACAGATAATTACAAGGAGGCAATGCTGGTACTTTTGTAAGCCAGGCCTTCCGCCACAGCATGCTGCGGAACTCCTCGAGTTTGTCCTTGAGAAATCTGGGGACAGCACTGCTGCAACAAGTCCCTGTTTGTGCGTTTGCTTTGAAAACTACAGTAGTGTTCTGACAATTTATGATAATATGCAAACGTATATGTCTGATACAGTTTCTACTGTTGTGTTCAATTAATGTACATTTAATTATATATTCTATATGATATTATACAATTATACAAATTTATACATATGCGGGGTGTTTGAAGGTGAAAATCATATCATTTGATTTGAAGCCCTTGGGAGTCTCTCCGTCAAAAACAGAGTACACAGCTGGCGCAGGAGCTTCCAGATCCTTCAAGGTATGTGGTATCCGTGGTGTCCAGGCGATGGAACCAGATTTGGATCACCGCAAATTGATTTGGAATGATTTGGATCATTCAGGGGTTTTCCAAACTTTTCCAAACTTTTTCAAACTTTCACTTGTGACAGGGGCTTGAAGCCGGGCTCACACCACGCAAAGCACTCAAAGAGCCAAACGGTGCGGTGGCACCTAGAAATTGTGCATGTTCAAACAATGATTCAAACATGTTCAAACAGTTTCTATGTGGAACGTGTATGAGAATCTGGCAACAACAGACTCTCTCAAGTTGGCTTGAGGTTGATGTGAAGGTTGGAGGATGGCCCCGGCTTCAGCTTTTTGGACACCATCTGAATCTGAGATCAAAGAACGCAAAGAAAACATCCCATCACCCAGCAAGTTCCATGGACTAGGCTGTATGATATTGCATGATTCATTCAATGATACCGCATGATACTGCATGATGCTGCAGTTTGTGTATCTTGAGGCAGAAAGTGCAAGAGCTGGGCATCCAATTGGAAGATCAAGCCAGACAGGCACTGGCAAGTCTTCCTCACGAACATGCTGAGGAACTCCTTGAGCAGCTCGGTAGAAATTCAGCACAACAGCTTCCAAATAGATTAGGATCCATACAGATACTATGTATATTTCCACAATCTGTAATTTATGTATCTATGCCTCCAGATGTATTCAACCAACATATAGCATAATATGAATCATAATATCAACGAATTAAATGAATAAGACACATATAATATGTATATAGGTATAGCTTATATATATATGTATATATAGTGCATATATAATTATGTATATTATAAAAATTTCATATATGATGTATAATAGATAGCATATGAATCTATATAATATAATATATATATATAATATATGATATATAATATATGATATATATATAATATACCATATATAAATATCATATATAATTTATAATATACTATACAATATATACTATACAATATACAATATATCAATATACTATAATATAATATAACATATAATATGATATAATATAATATAGTATAATGTAATGTAATCTAATACAATTCAATAATATAATATAATATAGTAGAATCTAGTATAATATAGTATGGTATAGTATAAATAAGTTAATATAATTTTATATATATATACATTACAGTGTATACATAATATGTTATACGTACATAATATGTATTTGCTGATCCCAAATTGGTGGCACACCAGAATTTTCTGCGTTTGAATCAACCATGCCTTGAATTAGTTCCACACATGTGCATAGATATTAATGTTGTTTGTTTTCATGTATGAGCAGATATGCATTGATGATTATATGTGTAATGTGCATATGCATTAAGTATATACAAGTAGCTGTCGACATGAATGCCCTGCAATTATACATAGACAGGTATTTGTATGCATCTACACATGGACTGGAAATGTTTTTTTTCTCAAATAAATGAAGTCGTCAGAAGTTTTGCCTGTTCAAAGAACATTGCAGTTTGCATGAAGTCTGCGAGGTATGTGTGTGAGCACCACAAGAACTTGAGGCCAAACCCTTGAGCCAAATTGTTGGGAACTGCGTGAAACTGACAACGAATTCAGTGCCTTAGTATCGGTGGACTTGGGATCATTGTGGGGAAAATGGATCAAAATGTAACACATGTCTTGCATACTTCTCCCATGCGGTTCTATGCGTTTCTTTAGAATATAATCTGCTACTGGTGCCCCACTGGTGCCCTACTGCCAGGAATCCATCTGGTTACATCGTCAGCACCGTGGCTCGCGGCTTTGTCCCACGGGCACGTGGCAAGGGCAAGGGCGCCAAAGGCGAGCCAGGCAAGAAGACCATGACATGATGGCATCGTGATGGCCTAACTTGTGCTTAAGACCATGTTTTCACAAGTTTCAAATAGTTTCAACACTTTCCCGGAACTCTAAAAACCTCTGTGTTTTTTCGCGGAAAAGGTGGTGTGCAGCAGACTGCGATGAATTGCGCGTTGCATCCAAAGTTGCCAAACCAACATTTTCGACCAATGGCAAATCTGAAATGGGAAGTGGGATAATGTCTCCATATCAATCTCATGGCAAGCATCTGTATTGTTGCATCCGCTTCCGGGAGGTGAGAAAGGTGGCAGCAAAGGGAATCACTGGCATGCTGGAAACATGTTTCTTGACCTGCATCCACAGTTCACAATTTGTATTCTTTGTAGAGAAATGCCAATGCAGATTTGAACGACAAAATCAGCACTGAGTATTGAGACTTTTGAGCTACAGAGTCTCCAGAACATTTTTACCTTCGCAGAGAATTTGCGTCGTCGGAATCCTGCAATTACCTCTAGATGATCAATCTCTGATCTCTATTTCCCTACATGGCTGTCCATGCTGAGAATAGAGATCAAAGAGATCAAAGTTGCACAAAGTCATTGCATCGGAATTCACCTGTCGTTCCAAGGAATCCTAATCTTACGCCGCTAGACCTGACACCGCTCGAGAGGCGAGGATTGACCTCCAAAACGATAACAGTCCACTTCGTCACTTCGTCCACTCCTTTTTTGGGCTCTCAGAAGATCTTCGTCTCCTATACAGCACTGTAGCAGTTTCAGTTTAAAGCTCAAAGTAGAAGGGTTCCACTTTGTATTTCTTAGGAGAACATTTCACACCTCAAGAATCTGTTGCACCTGTTGCACCTATTGCACTATGGTACATTTACATGCCATGAAACAAGTCGTCAACTGTCTTCAGATGTTGCACATTTCCTGGAGTCAATGCAAAAGGACAAAATGTATCAAAATGCTGGATATCGTTAAAATATGCTGAGATCTTGAGTGAGATGATTCACTGTGAGGCGGTGTTTGCAGATCAACAGCAACTTGCCCGGCCATCAACGGATCGACGTCCCAACCTATCTGAGTTTGCGATGTTTGCCAGCGCGCCTTGGAGCATAAGGTCAGGTGGAGTCTGGTAGAGTTTGGTTGTCACATGTTGTCACAAATATTCCTTGCTCTACCTGTTTTTTTTCTCGGTCATGAACATATATGAATTGGTATTGTTATGTATTGTTCTGAGAGAGGAATTCCATGGAATTTCCATATCTCATGAACATTCATGGAATTCAATGAACATTCATGAACCACATCGACATGTCATGAGATGTCATGAGATGTCATGAGATGTCATGAGGTGGCAAGCGGGGGAGGTGCTGGATCTCTTGGAAGCGCGAGATCCATCGGAGGCCGTGCGATGTGCATAGCTTTGCTACCCGAAAGCGAAAAGTAGAAGAAAGATATAGAAAGATGAAGAAACCATGAAGAAACCAAGAAAAACCGAGGAGAAAAACCGAGAAAAACGACACAAGTCGCTACCGAGCTGTTTGCTTTTCTTGGGCTCCACATCTCAGCATTCTGCACATTTTGCTTGCAACACTTCATGGTACGGACCGCAACGTCTTGTGATGTGTCTCACCTGGAGCCATTGTACCCAATGGATCCCAATGGATCCCAATGGTTGCCAGTTGGAAACTGCAGGTAGGCAGCATTTGCAGCTACTTGAAGGCCTGGGCGATCGAACTTGATCGAACTTGATCGAACTTGATCGAACTTGATCGAACTGTTTCCGTTTCGGCAAGCTTCAATTCGCTCCCCGGAGTGAAAATCGAACACACGTGCGATCGTGTGTCATGGAGTAGCATGGAGTAGCAGTGTATACAGCAGTGTGGAAACCATCACATGCCTCACCCCACGCCAGACTGCGGTCTCGACGATCCAAGGACGGGATGAAAGTGTCACATCGAAATCGATGGATGTCGCAATGTGTCGTATGTCTGATGTCAAAGTGAGAGTCTGTTTTTTCAGCAGAGGAAGGTGGTGAGGGCCGATGCTGCAGTCATTTAATACGTGTCGCTTGGGAGGAAAAAATCCAGAGTTCGGTCCTTAGTGGAAGACAAGAGGTTTGTGACCTGGGAGACAAGTGACATTTCCGATCTTAATTGAAAGAGTGCAGACTGTAATTCGATGTCTTTGTTTCTCCCTGAGAGATTTCAGCCGCAGGTCGAAAGATGGTGCGAAGCGGCAAAGAATCGGCTGAAAAAGCAGCCGGCCCCTGGGTACTGGGGGAGGAACATGGGGAACCCAAATTCACCAATGGCATAGGATTTGCAGAAGTTCTATAGGTTTTGAATCCAAGCGGAGGTGTAAAGCATTACGGACTGCTACCTGAACGCTGCACATGGCTTGTGCATCTCATATTTCAGGACTCAAGCTTCAGGCATACTAACCAGAAAAAAACAAAGACCTTCCACAGCTTCAAGGAACAAGGGCTGAACAAATCCCTTCATGATCCTACATTACATCATATTACATACATTTTGACCATACGCATCGATGAACCAGATATGCAATACTCATTCGGGTGAAATGTACGCGGATGGGAACGAGCAAGTGCGGCTGGACATCCGTGCATTGAGTGGGAAGCAAATCCTCGAGGTGCGATGTTGGCTCAGGAAGCGATTGTGCAGCCCTTGTCTACAGATTTTGAAGACTGGGCAGAAATCAACAGAAAGAAACGTTAAACGCAGCAAGGGCAGCTCTTTCTTTGCCTTTCCTGGATCCCTATATGGGGCTCGATGATGAAGCATTAAGAAAGCTGACTTTTTTGCAACGATCTTCCAGCTAAGAAAGTAACTTTAGGAAGAAAGTGCCACCCTCAATGTTTCGATTGTGCTGGATGTGCTGATGTTTCAGATGTGATGAAAGTCCGCAGGTGTCCATTGCACGAAACTCTACTGGAGAGGAGCTGCATAGACTGGTGAATGAGGAAGGAGACAGTTTGGCCTTTCAATGGCAGCTGGTGCGTCCTGTCTTGAACAGCCTATAATACAAGATCCTACAAGTACAATAAGTGTCATTTTGTCACAACATGTCACAATCTAAGGAAGCGGTGCTACGGTTACGGGTATCGCACGTAACATAGATCGCTTTCCAGAGCCAACGTCAGTATTGACACGCATCCAAATGCGCCAAACTTGTTGTCGAGAGAGACTTGACATGAGCTTGCAAAAATGCACAACACTCCTATTCATGGCCTCATACACAGAACATTCTACTTCATGCATGATATGATATGTTGATATATGTTGGCATCTCCAGCCTGATGGCCAGCACTCGGCATGAACGACATTTGTGTGTTTGATATTGTTTGATTGCAACTTTCATCAATTTTCCGCTTAAGGCATCGGAATGCTCCCCTGAAGATGGGACCTTTGGAGTTCACCGATGGTGAGGCCAGGTGTTTGCTGCATACCTTTGAGATTCTGTATGGATGAGGAGGAGGAGGAGGATGATGATGATGATGATATAAGATATAAGATATAATATATAAGATATAAGCGATAAGTGATAATGTTATGCTGTTATTCCTATGATGTTATGATGTTATGATGGATAGTGTTCCAATTTCTTCCATGCTTTGTGGTGGTTTGGTCAACACATTTTATGACCCGCTCTAAGATGCACATAGATGCACTAAGGTCATTGTTGCAACGCTCCAGCCCTGCCTCAATTCCTTGGATTTGGAGGCACGGTCATTCTGCATGCTGAGCATTGCTGAGCTGCTGAGCATTGCATGTGACGAGGTTCATCCCCTGAAATGCGGCGAGTTCCGTTTGCCGAAGTGCTACCAGAAGGCAGGTCGGTGTTCAGCATGCTCAAGGAAGCAAACGACTACCTGAGGCGGAGAGGTATCCCCTCATAACCAAAGCACAAACCAGATAAACCAGAACCTTGCTTTACAGAAGGTGTCCCCTCTTCTGACCCTCTAACATCCTCAAACCATGTATGTGTTCTGCCCTTGCTAGCAGTTTGACTTCGCACACAGCGACTGGTGCGAGAATTGTTGATGAGTTCCGAGCAACAATAATCCATTCAAGATGACCCGTCATGTTGTTTTGTTGCTCTGCGTGCCATGGATCAATTCTCAGTTTTGCAAGGTGGCTGACGCATCTTTTGGAAAGGACTGCACAGTTCAGGCGCACATGTCACGTACACTACAGATGCAGACGCAGGCGCGGGACACCAATGGGCCATGGGCACCACAGCAAACTTGGCTAAATGGACACCAGATATGAATCGAATTGAATAGATAAGACAGAGTAAGACAGAACTATGGGAGTTGGGATGGACAACAAAATGGACAAATATGATCAAATATGGACAATTGTTGTATCATGTTGTATCATTGTCGTCAGTTCATGGATGGCAATTCTTGGCTGTTCGAGTCCTTGGATGTCCTTGGTGAATCGCATCGCATTGATGTCCTTCGGACGCCTTCAATGCCGCATCGGCCAGGTGTTTCTGCGAAAAGTTCCTGGCAATTTCCATGTGGCCGAGAACGCATTCAACGAATATTCGTTCTTGAAGAAGGACCTGATGATAGATGATATTCTTTCTTAGCAGTTTGACACCAAGCGTCCACACTTTTGCAATGTGTAAGGATGTGTAAGGCAATTGACGAAGTTGGATATATTCATTTGTTGCAGATGCGAATACACTGTGCCAAACACTTGATGTCAGACAGCTGTCAGGCATCCAACGTGAATGTCATTCGCATGTGGGATGCTTTTATCGCTACAGATGGTCGCGGTCTTGGCGCTGATGCTCTGAGCGTCAAGGCATCGCAGCCATTCGTTTTGCTTCGCATTGGCCGAGGAGAATCGAAGGAATGCGAAGTCGTCACAGTTTTTGAAACGATGGATGTGACGCTCGAGAAGTTTCTGAAAGACTTTGGACGCCTAGGGGATTTGAATTGTTGCTTGGCAGAAAGAACTGCTACCAGTAGTGGAGATCACAGGTCCTGTATCCTTAATCAAATATCATTGGGCCACATATGATCATATTATGATCATATATGATCTTATTAATGTAGATCATTCAATTGATGACTTGCTTTATGCTGAAACTTCTGCTTGACATTTTTAGATACGGGATCACAGCCGGAGCTATACACATCGGGATGTCTTCGTGGCTGGGATTTGGCTCTTGGATTTCCACGTCGCTCTTTGGTGCAGGTCGGTGCAGGTGCATGTACTGCCCATCCCAGCCTCCCCCGCTCCGGTGACATTCCGTTCAACTCAGATTGTGACTATTTCCTGTGCAATGTGGCTATGGGATTGCACTACATTCACGCTGCTGGAGTAGCACATGGCGACATTTGCCCGGCGAATGTTTGGCTGCTTCTTGGATGAACCATGATGAACCATGATGAACCACTCTTGCGGTGAGGCCATGTGAGGCCGTGAAATGGCAAGATCTCTCAAGCGCGGTGAGAAATACGGCGGTATGATCGATATGTGCATTCGACATGAGCTCCATTCCTTCCGGATATTTCTGGATCCTGCTTCTCAGCAGCGTCATATTGGAAGCACTGAGGAATCGCAACGATGACGTCAAGTTGGCAGGCTTTCAGCACCTTCATCCAGCGGATCCAGCTCCACCAGATTCGTGTCTTGTCGCAGCTGTTGGATGTGTATCTCTTTAAATCCTGAAACAAAACGTATGCAAACATATTCGAACCATTTCGAACCTATGAACCGAAAATGCATGTGACTTGTGACATGAATTGAAAATTGACATATCTGTCGAACATATTCGAACACCCGACTGGAATCTGTTCATTCCATGTTGGTCCGCGCTGTGCAGCGTTGGGCTATTATAGCGCGCGGCTTCACCGAGGGCTTCCTGTTTTGGGCGTTTGGTGAACTGTTTTTTCCTTTTCAATGCTCTCTCGTTTTGCTTGAATTTGTTTGTAATTGGCAAATGAATGGTTCAAACTTGTTTGATCAACATTCCTGTTTCTCTGTACTTGACCCTTGAGTCTGCAACTTTCGGAAGTCATTTTGCCTGCAATGTCTGAGGGTCCCCAAAATTGAGGTATTTCATGGGTCTTACAGGTCTTAGAGGTCCCACATCTGATCTAAGTGCAGCTCAATGCTCCGATGTTTCTTCTCCAGGTCCGCAGAATTCTTCGATTTTGCCACGAAATCTATCCAGTATGCAGCGCCCGAGGCAGATTTAGCCAAAGCCAAAGCGTTTTCTCGGTCCTTCAGAGAGATTTGAAAATGAAGTTCATGATCAAGCGATGACGTGGTTTGGATTCACAAACTCTCCAAGCATCCTCAAGCGATTTGAGCCTTGTTGTGTCACCTATAGTCCATAATTTAGCTTGGTGTATGCGTATGCTGAAGTTGTAGAAGCTGTGAAGGTCCACAGTTGGCTTCGTGATGCAGGTCTTGCGAAAGGAATCCTTTGGTGGCGCACAGGCGGATTTGTTTGGTCTCGGTTGTATTTTGGTCGACTTCCTATTGAAGAGATCCTCAGCAGAATGAGGATGAATGAGGCATGGGGGCTGCATCAAACATTATAACATGTGATGATGTCTTTGAAAAGATTCTTGCAGGTTGAATAGATGTTGTCCGCGACATAGACATTAAGAAAGGGAGGTTTATTTTTTTGTTTTTTTCCCGAATGCGTAGCAAGGGTTCCCGTTTCACTCTGGGGGTCTGGGGGTTGAGGGTGTGTTCGCTCGACGTTGCGTTCGCGAGCGCAACCGTCCGCAACCGTTCGCAACCGTCCGCGCGAGGACCGTATGGCCGTGCCTAT
>Ga0126342_10021462_pt1 | contig 10768 bp, 10 predicted proteins | sample Cyp1metagenome_FD_92528 | JGI IMG/M metagenome (GOLD analysis project Ga0126342, IMG submission 92528) | Coral microbial communities from Lord Howe Island, Old Settlement Bay, Australia - Cyphastrea 1 metagenome | ecosystem: Host-associated > Invertebrates > Cnidaria > Coral ... | reverse complement strand
AGGTGGGAGCCCAGGCCGTGGGTTTGAGGAGAACCCCCAAAGCGGTTTTGGGATTGAGACCTGGCACTGAGCCGGGAGGAACCAATACCCCCAGTAGCCTGTGTAAGGTTGGTGGGCGAATAGAAACCACCAACCAGGATAATATGAACATGACATATCAGATCAGTGACAGCCGGGAGATATCAGGGCTTTATCTTATAAAAAATGCTCCACAAAGCGATCGCCTCGGTATGTCCCAAGAAATTGCTCGGCAGGAACCGGGCCTTTAAGGAGATTACCTTGAAGTCTGACAAGACTGCCCGAGTACAAAGGCCGCTGAGATCCTGATAAATCTGCACTGATGAGATCATATTTTCTGCAGGAAAAGCTACAGATAAGTAATTATAATATAATGACGTACATATACATATATCTATATATGTTTATAACTATAGTGGAACCATGTTACTGTCGATGAAATTCCATTGATTCAATCATTTAACCAAAAAATATGTTTCCACCTTGAGTAGTACCATATTGGACGCACCATTCCAGGCTAAACCATCGGCGAAAGCAGATGTACAAGGTCGCCCGACGTTGGAAAATGGTTTGACATGGTTTGACCAGATGGAAGTGCAGAAATCATTCAAAATCACCAGAAGTGTATCTCAGGAAACCATCGATTTTCCCATTAAATATGGGCTTTTCCTGTAAAATGTCCCTTAAACCAATCCATTGAGTATCCCATTTTTGAGGTGTTTTGGATGTGGAAGATTCTCCAGCGAGTCAGAAGTGCAAAGTTCAGAGAAGATGAGATGTCCTTCTCCCATAGGGTTGATGAATAGAGGGTTTTTTTCACAGACCCCTTTAACAACAGGTTTCTATGATGATACCCTCTGGTAAACATACAAAAAACTATGCAAAATCACCATTTTCAATGGATAAATCAACTATAAATGACAATTTTTAAATATTTTCAATGGGTAAATCAACCATAGCTATGTAACAAATTACCAGGCCGGGTAGATGGTATAGCAACCCGGCCCCTCGATTGGCAGGGCCAGGATGACGAGGATTTACTGCAGGGTTTTGGGAGGGCCAGGGTCAGGACGATGTGACCTTGGATTTTCATGGCCTTTCCAGATCACCAATAGCTGGATGTTTGGATGTTTTTTTTTTCGTACCCCCATGAATTGGAAACCTCTATCAATAGGATTAGAACCTATATAAATATATATACATACCCTCTGGTAAACTAACATAGCTATTGAAAATGGCAATTTATAGTGGATTTTGCCATTAGAAATGGTGATTTTCCAGAGCTATGTTAAATTACCAGAGGGTATACATATACATATTTATGTATATTTGGATGATTTTTTCAACATCGGATCGCCTTTTTGCCCAGCTGGCTTAGCTCAAGTTGTGTGACACCTTGGGCCGCAAGCCAACAAGGCTGGCGGCTGACATCAGACTGGTGTTCTTTTTGGGAAGTTGTCCTGGATCAACATTTGGAGGTTTCCTGGTTTCCTAAGTCATGGGGGTACCCCTAGTTATCATCTATTTATAGAATTTTATAAATAGATTGGGGATCCTCCATTTGCGGACAACACCATTTGGATGAAAGAAATCGGCATCTTTCATGAGCCATGACTCAATGACTGAATTTTCCGCCGCGTTCTTTTTGCGTTCACCCCAGGGCAATGGCGGCGCGGGGCTTGGCCGTGAGGTGGTTGCGACCATTACGCGCCAGCAAGGCAGTTTGAAAAAAACAGTTGGATGAAGAGTAGTTTGAACTCAATGATTTCAACACATGAATCTCTCTGAGCCTCACTGATTTGATACTGAACTTGACTCAACGCAGTCGTGAATCAGGAATCACATGGAATCATAAGTTTCATCCTGCATTGGCAGGTTCCGCATGCCTTGCCAGCTTCCGTGGTAGCAGCAGGTGCTTGAACGGTTCGTTCAGACATCGTTCAGACCGTGGAAGGTTCGTTCGAGGTCGATCAGAGCCGAGCCTGAGCTGAAAGACTCTGAAAGTCGACCGACCAAAGGTTTGGTCACTACATAACTCTTTCAGATTTTCCTTTACCGAAAACAACATAGCACAACTATGGGACAACTATGGGACAACTATGGAATAGCAGAGGCATGCTGATTTTCGATGATTTTTTGCCCTTTGATCAGGCCTGGCCTGCTGTGCAATGTCAATGCCTGGCCACAAGCGACATGTCACAGGTTCGCTCCAGTGGTCAGGGATGCTGGTGGAGGTATCAAATCTTGCCGTGACAAAGCCCAAACCAACCCTACACCTTAAAGCAACCCTTACTAAGTGCTACACCATGTCTAAATAAACCCAAACCCCATCCTAAATAGATCCCAAACCGACCCCAAATAAACCCCGAACCAGCCCTAAATATATAATATATAAATTTTGAACGCACCCTTAAAAAACATAAACCAACTCCAAATAAATAAGTCCTAAACCAAACCTAAATAGTCCCTAAACCAAACCAACCCTACATAAACGCTAAACGATTCCAAAATAAAGACCACTTCAGATTAAATCATATTAAATCAACCTTGACTAATCCCTAAACCAACCCTGAATAAATCCTAAACAAAACCGAAATAGACTTTTAACCAACCCCAACTAAACCCTAAACAACCCCCAAAAAATCAAAGCAATCCAAGAAGAGATCTGCAAATTACAGATTTTAGCTCCAAAATATTCCAAAATGCTGCAAATGCCGTGTTTTCATAAGAGAGTGTAGCTTGATTATGCTTCAAATGGTACGGTGCAAAGAGTCCAGTTCAAAAATGCCGCAAGGCTGTTGCGGCTGTTACTTAGCAGCACAAATCGCATATAAATTGGCTCCATTTTAGCAGCAGAGAGGAAAGGAACACCGCCCCAGAACTGAGAAACAACAACCCATTCCCCAAAGAAACAACAATCAATCTCGGAAAGAAACTGTACGCTTTTGAATCTTTGTGTGGAAGCCCTTACTAACTAACAAGATGCCGAGTCGGGTCCACGTGTCCACGTCCAGGGCGCACTGTCCAGCTTCCTTTATAGTTTATACCGCATTTACTGGTTTGTGGCAGGTCAACAAAATAAGGGAAGTACAAGCAAGTACGACCCCTGAGTGCTTCGTGCTTCAATTTTATTGACTTCTTAATTATTACGACTCCAACCAGGAATGGCAGCCAGCCAAGATGAGCTGAAGAAACAGGCGACTTTGGGACAGTGAAATCTATAGATACTTGGAATGCTTTGGTCAGCTGGATGACGAGTCTGCACTGAGCCAGTTTTTTCAAACATATTCAAAAAAAATGATTAGGACCAGGCAAATTCTCGGTGCAAGTGTCTTGGACAGACTTGGATTCTGTCTGTCCATGTGAGACTGGGGCAATAGGGGTTGCTTGTCAGACCAAAGGTACGGCTTTTCGAAGTTGAGGAGTATTGTGGCTGGGCCGGGGTTAAGAATACGGGCCTACTTGGCCCAACCTAAGCTGGCTGGGGTCAAACTTGGTCGTCCTTGGCCTTAAGTTGGGCGGAACGCAAGCCGACTTGGGCCCAACTTGGGCCTATCGGCCTATCTTTCGACGAACTTGAGCCACTTGGCTCCAACTTGGAGGCAACTTTGGCCCAGCTCGAGTCCAGCATGGATTGCCCTGTTGAAAAGAGCAAAGGAGAAAGGAGTAGCTGTGGATGCTATCGGGCAACAGAGCGAACCCACTGATGGATCGAAAGGTGGTTGAAGTTGAGGCTCTGAGTCTTTCTATTTATCTACCTACCTACGTATCTATCTAGCTATCTATCTATCTATCTATCTATCTATCTAATCTAACCTAATCTAACCTAATCTAACCTAATCTAATCTAATATATTCTAATCTAATCTAATCTAATCTATCTATATCTAGCTATCTATCTATATCTATCTGTATCTATCTATATCTATCTATATCTATCTATATCTATCTATATCTATCTATATCTAGCTATCTAGCTATCTAGCTATCTAGCTATCTAGCTATCTAGCTATCTAGCTATCTAGCTATCTAGCCATCTAGCTACCCAGCTACCTAGCTACCTAGCTACCTATCTGCTCTGCTCTGCTCTATTCTACTCTACCCTACCCTACCCTACCCCAACCTAACCTAACCTAACCATATATATATATATATCTACCAATGTATCCATTAGTTCATTCTTCTTTCTATCTGTCTATATCACTGACAAACAGGATTTCTGCGAGATTTCCATGACAAGTGGAAGTTGACAGGTCGAAAACGAAGCAGTTCTGTGATACTTCTTCACAAAATGCAAATTCACCAGTGCAAAGGCAGATTCCGCAAGACTTCCTCAAAAACCCGATGGCGACATCAAAACTGGAGCAGTTCTGTCAGATTTCCTCACTGTTTGAAGTTGACAACATCAAAACAAATCAATTCTGCGAGACTTCCCTCAAAAAATAAAAGTTGACTGCAGAGTGACAGCCTCGTACCATTGCATTTTGCGATTTTCCACTTCATCTATCTAAAGTATTGCGCCCGCCACAAAAAAGTGAGGCCAGGTCATGCGAACCCCACGCCTGCCATCTTGCGCCTGCCATGAAAAACGACACTCGAACGCCCAAAATTGGTCCAAGTGTGGTGTGTTTTTCACATTTTGACTTCGACATCTGCTTCGCGCCACAACTGCGTGCGTTTTTTCAACGTCTCAACTGGCAAAAATGTTCCGACGGGTGTTTTAAGCATTTTGACTTCGGAATGTGTATCGCGCCACAATGGCGTGCACGTGTTTTGCACAGCTCTACTCTACTTCCAAAAGTGCTCTGAACCGGAGGTGCTTTTAACATTTTGACTTCCAAATTTGCTTCGCGCCACACCGGCGTGCACTCCACAGCGTCCAAAAGTGCCCCGAACCCGAAGTGTTTTTACGACTTTTTCTTTCAAATCTGCTTCGCGCCACAATGGTGCGCAATTTTTGACCTTTCATCCGACCAGGTGGCTCCGCACCCGTCGCTTTAGCGAGCCTACTTGTCGACCGCGGAGCCACAAAACAATGGAAAAATACATTTTTTCGCGACTTTCCCACCTTTTCGCGCGCCTGGATCTTCTTTTTTCTGAGACTTTCTCTTTTTTGATCTTCTTTGTTCTTCTCTTCTCCTCTCTCACTCTTCCCATCTCTGCTGCTTCATCTGTCCATTTTGTCGGAAGTTTGACTTCTAAATTTCCTTCGATAAGACCCAGTTTTTCCATCATGCGGCCCCCTCCCCCCAGCTGAAGCTGTACCATGACACCGCTGGTTCACTTGGATCGCTCGACTCCTAAACTACCATGCCCCTGCACCTTCGATGTGGGCGGATTTTCAACCCATCCGGATTTTCAGCCCATCAATTTGGATATGCTGGTTGAGAAGCAAGAACTGAAGCAAACTCCTGAACTCCCACGAAGGTGTTGGACAGGCGGAGTCTCTTTTTCCATGGCTCTCATTAGAAACAATTTGGTCCCTCCAGGTTGGCTACAAAGCGGTGGACGACTATGTGAAGAGTGGCCGCGTGGCAAAACTCCCGTGGTCGTTGGTTCCTTCCTTGGTTGGCTGGCTGGCTGGCTGGCTGGCTGGTTGGTTGGTTGGTTGGTTGGTTCAGAGCCACCAGGTGTACCCCAACGCCAGCTCCCATAGTTTTCCCTTTTCACGGTATGCAGACCAAAAGGACATATCATTTTTGCAAACAAAAACAGCTGACGAACGCTAACAAGTCGGTCAAGGCATGGTCATTGGCTTGGGGACCGGCTCCACGGCGTGCGCGGCTTAGATTCGTTTCCACCGGCCATAGAAATATTTTTGTGCATCAACATGTTTCTTGCCACCAGGGAATTTAAGGTGAGAGCTGCACTCCGTCTTACTTGTGCAAAATTTATCACGATTCTGCAGCATACCTTGTCCATGGTGCACTTTCCAGACCTGTGCTACAGACCTGAAGAACAAACATGCCACAGATTGGCAGACTTAAGGAGGGGTATAGTATCTCTTCAAAACTGCCATGGCATGGTTCTGTGACCAATTGGGGTCAGGTACTTCGCCGTGGAGCGCGTTGGTCAAAAGTGTGGTAGCCCAGCCTGATGAGTCAAGGGACCAGCCATGAAGGTGCCGCACAGCGTTTGATCAATCGAACACAAAGCACAGCTTTCCACAAAACTTCCGCTGGTGAGAGGTGCATTCTGATAGTTTTAAGACATTAATATGAAACCGATACACTGTAAATTAATAGTATGGTGAATGAATGTCAATGATTTTGCAGCCGATACACCTTTACATATTTTTACATCATTTTACATCTATGAATGCGGGACTTACCATTGCCACTTTTACAGCAGAATATTTAATTTTATTAATTACATATTATACACCCCAACGATCCCCAAGGTATTTTGCCCAATATGTCGAAGTGCTGGATTTCGCTCAGGTTACGATCGGGTGAGTTGAAGGATGTCGTGGCTGTTGGGGCGCCCGAACTTTCTGGTTTTGGCCATGTCATGCCATGTCGCAGCAAGAGTCTACCCGAGAAATCGATCAAGAGTTTGTGAGTGAAGCTAGTGGCTTCCTGCATCCGAAGCAAATTCCTGCATTTCAATAGCATGAACCAGAGCGAAGCTTAAATTCCTGTTGCAGTACGCAGTTTGTCAGAAAAGCAACAGACATACGTTGCGTTTCATGGCACTCTTACTGGTTTGTGGTTCAAACATTTTTTTCCATAATACATGGGATAATCCTTCCCATTGACTAATATTTTTCAAGAGGGTTAAAGCCACCAACCAGTTTAGGTTGAGAACATGTCAAACCAAAGTCAGACTGTTTTTCTGTGACTGGTTTCCTGGAGGTTCCGGTGGGTTTTTGTGTGTCTGCAGTTCGGATAGCCTCTGGTAATGACTAACATAGCTATTGAAAATACCCCATTGATAGTGGATCTACCCATTGAAAATGGTGATTTTCCATAGCTATGTTAAATTACCAGAGGGTCACACAAAACTGAACACCCACCACATATTCCACAACGGTTCAGGCTCGCTTTGTGCAATTCGAATCTCTAGAACCAAACTCAAGGCATCTGTCATTGTGATGCAGTGAGATCCGCTAACCCTGAAAAATGCCCCTGCACTAACTTCAACCATTGTTCTTGTAACCTCTAGTTGTATAAAGGACAAATGGGAAGCTCTAGGTTCATATCTTAGAGGCATCATGGTTAGAATAACAATGTAATCCCTTCCCCCTAATGTTAAACACTTCCTTAGAAACCATGGTAAAAAGTAGGGATTTTCCACATTTCATAGGGACCATTTGGGACCATGGGCCATGGGCGTGTTACGCAACGGCTCGTGACAGATCTCTGAGGTGCCAACCTCCAAGCGAACCCAGGAGCAAGCGGAGAAGCTTGGGATCAAGTTGGCGACGTTGGACACGCAACCGAAGCTGGATGTGGCTGGTGCTGAGCTGATTCGGATCGTCGTAAATCGTCATTTTATACATGGTGTTAGACCATGTAGGATGTGGATGGATATGTATGGACTATGGATTATGGATTCATGTTTTTCTGGGCAGAAAGATGCAGAAAGGCCTTAAAAATTGATCCAAGGATTTGGTGGATTCAGATAGATTCAGCTGCTGGTTGGTGGTGACTGGAACCATGGAATTTTATGACTTTCCAGAAACAGTTGGGAATGTCATCATCCCAACTGACTTTCACTCCATCATTTTTCAGAGGGGTAGGGCTCAACCACCAACCAGGCTGATATTTGATTGGATTGGTTTAGTTGGGAAAATTTTAACCGGAAACCATCGAGATTTTCCCATTAAAATCATTAAATATGGGGCTTTCCTGTAGATTTTCCCACCAATCCATTGATTGCCTTAGGCAACCACAAACCGTCTGCGCCGCTATTCCTTGGCACACAAACGGCCGAGGTGGCAATTGATGGCGCAGATTCGGTGGACAAGTCACTGAACCTCGTGTGCCACAGCCATGTTAAGCGGGGCGATCCAGGATCGACGCTGGCAGGTTGACCAACATAGTCATTGAGAACTCATAAAACTAATAGTAATAATAGCAATAATAGTAATAATGATCATGACAGTATACAAACTAATAGGTTGATTATGGTTGATTTGATATGACGATGTTCGACTTTAAGCCGGTTCAAGTTCTGTTTCTGTTACATCGTGTTACAGAATGGCCGCAGTACGAAAGACGGTCGAATTTTTTGAACTATTTCATGCTGAAACTGTCGCTGTGAAGTCTCGAAGTGACGCCAGGAAGGGTGGTGGAGGTGCTCACTTTCGAGAGAAAATCGTTGAGGTGCGATGACAAGTGGAATTTGAGGATGACAAGTTTGTAGTGATTTTTGTCAATCAATGTGGACAAGATGGGCAGCCAACTGACAAGTGCATACAATGGCAATCATTACGAGACATTGCGATTATGCTCAAATATGCTCAAATATGCTCAAGTCATTCATGTCGGCAATGGGTCATCAGGAGCCTAGTAGCCTGTCGAGCAAACAGTGCGACACCCTCCTCGCGCCTGTAGCACCTGAGGGCTACTCATTTCGAAGTCTTACATCTCCCAAGAAGAGGATTGCTAGCCGGTCTAAAATGCTACCGCACGGAAACGACACCATGATATAATACATATATAAAAATAATTATATGTGTCAGCAGCCGAGTGAATGGAGCCAACAAGTAGAAGAAAAGGGTCAAACGTATTCAAAAGGTCTTTCAGCGCATCTTGTCGAATTTTCCAGACATTGGGGAGATTGGTGCTGATCAAGCCATAGCAGATGGGGTGCTGCTCCGCTATCCCTGCGAGTGCACCAGCTTCAGAGGCCAGCGCCAGTAGCGTCAGGAGCAGCGCGAGCAGCGCTGCTCGCAGCGCCAGCGGACAGCCGATCGAGGTCATCATCGATGGGTCAGCGAAGGTGCTAATTGCATCAGCCTCCTATTGCTATTGCCTGTTGATCTCATCTGCAGCCATTTTCGTGGATGTCCGGGACAAGGAGAGCTTCAGCAAAAGTCACCTTTATGGAGCTTGGTCATTGCACTTTGGCGGTGGAAGAGGAGAATGACGCATTAAAAATTAACGGAGATCAAATTTGTTTTGAATAAAAGTCAAGACATGTTCATCAGAATTATTAATTTTCATGAAAATGGTTCCGCTAGTATTCTTCCAATGGCTTTGTCTGAAAATGAGGCAGCAAATCTGCTGCTCAATCATCATTTCCCTTATTAAAATCATACCAAATATTGGGAAGTATACTGCCGTATACCTAAAGCCAATTTGCACTCTTTATGTTTTTTGCTTTTTGCTCCTTCACTCTTTGTTTTTCCCGTTTTTTCCCCTGTTTTGTTCCATATGTTTGGATTCCCAAAAAGATAAAGCGATCACGTGCAATACGAAAAGGGCGTTTCACGAAGGATCCGCATGGATCCACTGAGGCATTCCCATGTGACCCGCGACGAGGTTGCCTCGAACGCTTTGAAGTCGCTCTGCGATCTACAGCGGGTGGTGGTGGTTTCTGAAGCAAATCCACTCAAGGACGACAAGGTCGGTTGAAAGATGTAGATGTTGAAAGATGTGTTCAACCGGTTCAACCCCCTGGCTGGTTCAGCTGGTTGCTGATTTTGTGGGATTTTGTGGGAGATTATGACCATAAAGAGGGGAATACCACTGTCCATTCAATCAGAATTGGACACAGGGTTTCGAACCTTTGGGCCAGGTCAAACGCTTGTTGGAGCTGCTGAAGAAAACTGCGCGTCCTTCTCGGGTATTTCTAATGGATACTCGGTCTTGGAGATAAAGACGCGCTGTTTCTTTTTGAAACTTGTGGTTGGGGGAGGTCTTAAGTGTGATTTGATCCGGCATTCACAACATCACGGATGTTCGATGCGCACAGATGTTTCCATGTTTCCCACACATTTTGCTGATGTAGAAACCGTTTTTTTTGTTTTTTGCGCAGTGTTTCATTTTTTGAAATGCAGGATCTTTTGCTTGAGAGTACCCATGTGCTCCATGTATGGAATATTTACCGACATTTGCCCTAAAAACCACCCAGTTATGTAGGTAAATATACCATACATGGAGCATATGGGGTATGACTTGTTCACCAGAAAGCGACCATGGTTCCTCCATGGTGACTCCTCCATGGGCGTCCAGGACAACCTTCCGCAGTTTCAGCAGCGCTTTCCATTTTGCATGCGGCAAGGCGAGAGTTTTATTTTTAGATCTCCAGGCTTTGAAAAGGCAACAGTGGCAGTAACCAAGCACCGCCACAATCTTCTTTATGGTTTCTATAGGGTTAATATGTATATATATATATGGATATATATATATGGTTTATATATCTGTTTATATATGTACATATACAGGATATGAATTTTGAAAAGGGCTCTCATGCACCACCGAAGTTTGCGTGGGTAGCTCCACCACCTAGTAGGTGGATGGACGTGGCTGGGTCATGTTAGTTCAATATGGGCCTGGGCCAAACCTGACCAGTTTAAGTGCAACCATTTGGACTAAAGCATGCACTGCTCATGCAACCGAACATCGAGCCAAGTAATCGAACGTGTATTGTTCAATGGTTCGCTTATGCTTTCACATATCATATACCAGTAGTACCGCACAAGGCGGTGGCGGAAGTTTCAAAAATAGGAAACCTATAGGAGAGATTGGCTGTTGTGAATCAGGGATGGCAGAGCGAATCCACTGATGGACCGAAAGGTGCTT
>Ga0126342_10021461_pt1 | contig 10768 bp, 10 predicted proteins | sample Cyp1metagenome_FD_92528 | JGI IMG/M metagenome (GOLD analysis project Ga0126342, IMG submission 92528) | Coral microbial communities from Lord Howe Island, Old Settlement Bay, Australia - Cyphastrea 1 metagenome | ecosystem: Host-associated > Invertebrates > Cnidaria > Coral ... | reverse complement strand
TATATTTTTTATAATTATTATATATTATAAAATAATAATTAATAAAAATATAATATATATATATAAATTATTTAATTTTAAAATTATAATAGTTTATTTAAAAGTATAATTAATAAAATAAAAAACAAATCAATAAAAATATAATCAAAAAATATAATTTAAAAAAATAATAATAATATTAAAAATAAAATACATTAAAATATCATATATCAAATTTAATATATATAATTATTTCAAATCAAATTTTAATAATAATTCAAATATAAGGAGAAAATAAAAAAATAAAAATAAATATTAAATCCAAATTAAAATAAATTAATAAATTAATATAAATATCAATTCCAAATATCCGCCATTAAAAAAAAAATAATAAAATAAATTATTCAGAATTTAACTCGGAATAATTTAATTTTTTATGTCCAAAATTATCACAATTTTTTTTCCAAAATAATTATTAAAAATTATATCCCGAAAACTAATCCCAAAAAGTAATATCCATTTCCAATTTCAGAGAATTTCAAATTAGCCAATTTAATTTTTAATTAATATATTTTAGAAAATAATTTAAACTAAAATTACCATTTCCATATTTTAACCCTTAATTTAAAAAAAATAATTTACCCCAAAATATTTATTATTAAGTTCCGTTCGATTTTTTTTATTTATTTATTAGGATTTTTAATTTTGATCCTTTAAAAAAAAAAAAATAGCAATATTTTAATTATATTATATCAGGAAATTTAATTTATTTTAAAATCGAAAAAAATAATTTTTCAAAATTATTTTTTAAAATTATTTCCCAAAGTTGTCGTTTTTCAAAGTAATTGTTTGTTAATATTATTATAAAGCCGCAAAGTTGTTCCCCATAGTTGCTCCCCAAAATTGCTCTTCAAAATTACTACCAAAAGCATCCAAAAGCCAAGTCCCAAAACTCCAAATCTGCTCCCGAAGCTGCCTCAAAGCTGGTCCGAAAAGCTGTCCAAAGCTATTCCCCAAAGCTGCTCCCCAAAGCTGTTCTGTTCGGGAGGGGGAAAATATGTAGCACTAATAATCAAAATTCCTGCGACCGCGATCTGCATCATTCTGCATTCCTGGAAATCAAGGCAAGGCCGGCAAGGCCCGAGAATTTCTGTGTGCACTGGCATCTGTCCTATCAACTTTTTTGACATAGAATTTTAGGCTTATCGCTCAATGTAATGAATACAAACTACTTCATATTCATATTTACACATTCTTGCTGCTCAATGACGAGTTTGATTATATCGTGGACTTGATAATTTGATATAATTTGCCTATTCACATAGTTTTGATCTATTTCTCTGTCGTGGAAGTCTTTCCAGATTGGAATTCATCCCTGGCTTTCTTGTATGTCAACAAGACCTTAGTAGTCAAAGTTCAAAGCATAGCCGCAACACACAATGAATTAATTAAGCAGTCGCAGATTCAAAACAATGTGTTCAAAGGTTAAATGAAATAACAATCCTCCAAGCTGGGTCAGATTTTGTCTGGTGGTTTTAACTGGCTGAAACCGTCTCACATCAGTTTGATTCAAATCAACATGGCGTAGGTGGCTTGCAAGTCTGACAGTCACCTACCTCTGAGCACCTGACATGATCACACACAGATGATATATTTTTGAGAGCACGCTCAACTGCTACCTTAGATGCTGGCAGATCTAGACTCTAGATCATGATATCCACGATTCAAATTTCAAGTGCGTGCTATGCATGTTGCGAATTCTCACGGATGGCACTGGATATCTCTGCTGATTCAATTGCTCCAAGGAACATCTGCCGAAGTTCCGTGCGTCTGCACCCGAACGTTCATTTTGGGCTCAGAGGGATGAGGCACCTGCCAGCTGTGGAGGCCATCGGGGTACTCTCGGGGTACTCTGGGGTCCTCTGGGGTCCTCTGGGGTCTGGGGTCCTCTCCAATCCTCTGGGTCTGGGGTCTGCACAGTATAGCCGGCAAATTCCACATTCGGGTCTTTCATCAGCATGTAGCGAAGGGAATTGCCCAAGGTGTGATCTTCTCCAGTGAATTGAAACCTGCACTGCAGAGGAGTACAACATGCTCAGCCTTTCAGTGCAACTGATTTTGTATCCTGTGCCAAGGCACGTCACATTGCTCCTGTCTGTCTGTTCTTCTTCCATGGCTTGCAGTGAGAGGTCGGTGATTGTTGCAGTCTGAGAAATCACGAACTCTGGGGAATTCACCTTCATGATACTGGCAATCCTCGGTTAAGATCGTGTTCTACACTAGTTTTATATTTGCTTAGCTCCTATCAGCATGGGGGTTGTAAAGTGCACACTGTCAAACACACTCCACCTTGCAGCTTTCTCATTTTGATCCGCAGGACCTTCAAACGAAGCTTTGTAGATCAAGTATAGAAGCTGGTGTCTCTGCATTGAAAATGTATGTCAAATCAACATTGGCCAAGGCCTTTCTCCACAGCGGCATATTTCTTTTGGCGTTCCCAAATGTGTTTCTTCCGCTTATGTACAAACAGCACAAATGGCTGCACTTGGAATCTCAAGAAGAACTTCACAGGTAATCAGCAACATAGGGCGAGTACTCTGGAACTTCCTGGCACAGGTGCAGGTTGCAAGCCTAAACTCATGTGCTGCATTGTTTTTTAGTTCTCGGCTCTCAAATACAACAAGTTGCTACAGTACATATGGGAACCCAGCCTTGGCAGGTGATGCGGGTGCCCTGACCAATGGCATCAAAGCACAGTCTGGTCCCACAAAGGTCACAAGTTCTTTTGTCATGAGGAAAATTTGGTCATGATTTGTTGAAGAAAAGCTATGGCACCAAAAACTGATCAATCTCAGATTCCAAACATGAAACATGAAACACATTATATAAACACATTGGCTTTTAAAAAAAATAGGCCAACCCGCAACCCTCTCCCTTCCATTAAGCTGATCCATCAATCCATCATTTTCGCCATTTTTCAGTGGCCATTTTTGGCCACCAATCTGCCTGCGAGCAATGGCCCGAGCCAGGACCTCCATCCGCCCTGGTCCGACTCTCCACAGCTCTCCCAGAAGCTGACGGTCTTGGAGGATGGCCAAAGGCAACTCCTCCATCGACTTCAGGCTGCCCTGAAACATACTGAAATGGAAAAGCAGAAAGGAAAGGAAAGGGAAGGGAACCACTGGAATCACCATGACACTCCATCCATTGCTTTCTAGACAAGAAAACGACAAGAGTAGTTGTGGCTTTCTTTTTGTCTTTGCTCCGCTTCACTTTCAGAGCCGCTGCGAGTGCGAGGCATATGACGCATATGAGGCATACGAGGCATAGTGAATTTCTTGTCACAGTGTGCAGCACCACATGGCTGCTTGAACAAAGGATCTTTGTCCTCAGGTTCACCAGGTTGATGGAAGACAGCAACATTGAAGCTCCAGTGAATTTAAGTCTGAAAATAGGGTCCCCAAAATTCTCATAGATTCTATGGTTTATCGCCATTTTTCCAATAAAAAATCCAAAAAAAATTGGCCAAGCGTCAGGTGGTACCGGCTGCTCCATCAACAAGATGGCACAACTGTGGTCCTTCAAGTTGGGAATCATTCCTGGGGCGGTTCTTTTCGGAAACAAACAGGCCTGGTTTTGGACTTTTCGACCTTCAAATTTGAAATGAACGAAAACCCAAAATGGCCATTCAACTCGCTGAGAAGACTGAGAAGTCTAGACATGGAACTCATGGAACTTCAAAATGTCGGGATGTCGGGTCTTCGCCAAGAGGCGAACTGGAAACTGCAGGTCTTCCTTCATGTATTCTTCAGTGCCAGCTTTGCACACGTTGAGACACAAATCTTTGCAACCGCCAGATTCTTCGATGAATTTACACCTGCCACAAAGGACGGCACTGTTTGCCATATCCAGCACTTAAATCTCTGCAATTGCCAAATGTGTATATCATATATATATATATATATACTGGCCAAGAAATCGGGGCATTGCTTCAAACCCACACAGTTCTTGTGTAATTACAATCTTTATCTAGTTCCAGACCATCCAAGAACTGGGCCAGTTCTTGTGCGAGCCAGAGCCATAGGGATGGGTCAAGACCCACCTCTGTTCACATTTAAATAGTATGGCTGGATGTTCCTCCTGGCCAACAGTACCATAGGTCCATAGGATACCATGAACCCATCCCCATCTCGTTGCCGCCCCGCTTTCGAAGGAGCATCACGCCATCAGGTGCCACATCTAAACCTTCATGCCGGAGCTTCTGCACCAAGGCCTGCTCCTGGACGCGGATAGAAATGCCACCACTGGATATATGACCTACACATCAAAAAAACACTTCATGTTCATGACCTAATGCAAATAAAATCTTGCAGAGACATTGTCGTTGGCACTCTCAAGACTCAAAATATGTTTTTTTTCTAAAGGATCAACAGCAGCTAGAAATCATTCGGATACAACGGTACAGCACAACACAAGTGACAACGGCATCCTCCTCCGGGGACAAGACACGGGTCTCGCCAACAAGCCAATGAGAAGTTGCAGCCCCTATTGTGGAAGAGCCAAACCTGACCACGATTCCGCATCATGATTTCAACATGATTTTGACATAAAACTCCAAGAAACAAATGTCACCCATGATTTTCCGGCCATCCCAAAATGGATATGACACTATGTGTTCCATTTCCAAATGGATGATCCGTACCTGATAGCCCTGCTATGAAGATCTGGCCAGATCTTTAGCGCATTCAAGATGGCGCCAAACAGCTGGGCCACTGGCTCTGGAACCTCAGTAAAGTTCGGGCAGCGTTCATGTGTCGTCCGTCATCATGTTTTCATCATGGTTATATGGGATATATATATATACATATATATATATATATATATTATATATAATTATATATTTTATATATAATATATAATATATATAATATAATATATATATAGGCACACCAGGATGACTAAGCAGAATCTCTGAGGGTGCAACTGTTTTTCGTAGCAGGCGAGCACCGAAGGACCGCTGTTCTGTGCAGGATATGGCTTGGGAACTTGGGGTTCAATGGCACCAAGGTTTCTCCTGAAACAAAATATCCTTTACACGGCAATTCCCAGCCAACATGCGACTAGGCCTGCAAGGTGGGCCAATTTAGAAACCATCAAGGAGATGCACACTATGCAAAAACCATCGAATTATCTAATTGTCTAATTTGTCATGAAATTGTCTGGCCTAAAAACCTGAACCTCTGAATTTGGGATATATAGGTCTATCATTGCGCGCGTCTTCTTGCAGGTATCACATCTCAGGACATCCCTCCTGAAATGTCCCAGCTGGCCACCACCATCGAATGTTCGATGAACCTTATCACTGAAGGGTCTGGAGCAAAGGAATGCAGATTCGGCCAAGGAAACCAGACCTTCCATGCATCCTGGAGGCGCTGGTAAGCCAACAGCATTGCTGGTATGCTTTGTCATGATCTCCATGTTGGATATGATCCAAGGAGGTAAAAGCTGCTCCACCTATAGTTCGCAGCTTTGAGCTCTGGCTGGATCACTTAAAAGGACTGGCTGGAGATGAGCAGCTGCAGCCCTTTAAACATCTTGAAACTGGAAACTTTTCTCCGAACTGTGACCTGGATTCATCACTGATAAAAAAGCACAGGGGCAAGATCTGCAAAAGGTTGAAGGCCACCCTGAGGCTGCCAAACATCATCCTCTTGTTGATTCTTCTCCTCTGGCACAACGCACAACCATCGTGGATAAATAACATGTCAGGGGGATTGAAGTCTCAATAAAATTCCAATGTCATCTACATAAAGCTGACCCCTCTATCAAACCATTCAGCAAGGGTATGAACTTTCCATGCGTTTTTTCAAGAAACATCTCCTGCTGATCAGCAAGTGGCTCACCACATGATCCTCACACGCCGGTCAAAGATGAAGTTGATGAAACCAACTCCCAGCAACCCATTCTCCCAGCAACTGACCAGAGAGATGAACCAGTGACAGACTTGATGTCAGATCTGTCAGTGGTGCTGCCGAGGGGCTTCCATTGCAAGATTTGCAAGTCACCTGACCTCATATCTGGGGTCCCGTCAAGCAAGCAGCTCAGCTGGTTTACTAGTCTAAAATAAAAATACATTGGACATTGGTTTCTCTTTTTTGCGCAAAAACACTGCTGCAAGCATCAAATGTTGTCAAGATACACAAAGTTGCCTCAGTAAATTGTACTTCTTTTGAGCGTGGAGGAGCACACCTCCTCGCAACATGTTTCTTTTGACCCTTTCGGCCGGAACTTCGTGGTGAACTCGAGCGGTTGGAGCGGCGTGCAACAAATACGACAGCAGCAGTGAAGGCACTGACAAGTGGAGCTCCCCATGGGGACCATGGAGACAGCCACGGGATGGGGAAGCTACAGCTACCGCTGGACGTGGACACAGATTCGTGCCGACACGCCGGCATTGAGGACACGGAGTGACAATACATCAGTTGCAAACTAGAAAAAGGTAGTAAGGGATAGCAAAGCTGACAGTATATGAAAGTATGGTAAAGGCTGCAGTGAGGGGCATTAAGCTACCTTGAGCTGCACTGCCAATATCTGCAAAGAATTGCGATGCAACTGAGATGTCACTCCGTCAGCTTCTCTAGTCAGCAGCCCATTACTGCATCTGTGCAATTGCACAGCTGACTAGAAACGGAAAACTCAATGCCCCGAAAATTGCAGCACTACCAGTGTTGAGCCACAACAGCGAGCAGTAAACCTTCTCCCAAGGTCCCGGCTTGGAGAAGTGTACATCTCTAGTCCACATGCGTAAGACATGTCAGAGAGTATCAAGGTCAAGCATAGAGACAAGAGTTTCCCGTGTACAATCCAGAGCGGCGTGACTGGAAAGCTGCCTCTAACAAAACAGCCCACCTGCCTGGCTAAAGGATGTGGCAGCTTTCATCGCAGCCATAGCATGGACCGGCTTCACTGCAAACGTGTCTCCCAAAGTGAAGGCCTCCTTGGCCAAAACCACTGCAGGGATCTGCGAGGTCAACACCAGGCTCAGCTCATCCAGTCTTTCTTCCAGGCGCAGAAGTGGACTTCGAAGTAAGCTGCGACCGTGGGATTTGGCCAACTGCAATTGGGCATCGTAGACATCGGCCAAATCTTCCAATTCGGCAGCCGATTCCACCAACTCTTTGGCCACTTCCAGCACCTCCACTGCCCACGCCACTTGCACTTGGGGCATCCCAACAGGGCCTCGGAAAAGGCTCAGTGGTTGACCCCAGGCAGCTGTTAGGGCAGCGTGAGCTGCACATGCCGATGTCGCAGCTTCACTGAGATTTTTCCGTAGCTGCTCCACTTCCTCCACATCTTCCACCAGCTCCAAATCATCCTCTTTCTGCTGTCGGTAACCAACCACTGCAGCCCCAGCAGAGAGAAGTGAGGCAAACGTTGCTCCTCCATCCAAGAACACTTCCAAACCGGACATCTCTGGTGTCGCTTAGTGGCTGCAAGTGTCTCCACATTTGCCAAGCAACGTGACAAAAAAGGATTCTGCTGAAAATCAAGAAGCCGCTTTTGTCACGAGGATTGCTGCTTGTTATGACTCTTCGGGGAAGTAGAAAGTTCTTCGCGACAAACGCACTGCATCTTCAAAAATTTCATTTACTTTGTCTGTGCCAAGAAAGTACTGCTTCCTTCTCCAATCTCTACATACTGTATTGCTTAAAGCCGAATTTTCAATGCTCCGAACCAGAAAATGCACTTTCACGGAGTCATGGAGAGTCCAACGCCACGATTGCAACACATGTTTGATTTCTCATCCTGGTCGCAAGCTTTTGACAAATGTTATTTGAGTTGTATTCCACATCTGCTCCGGGTCTGCTTTGGCCACGGAGCCCCTGAGGTGTGAAACGAGGCAATGACAAGCGAAAATCGACAGATTGATACACATTGATAGACACTCGTTCACAGAATTCACGGGCTACATTAATCCTTTTGGTTGAAATGTGCCATAAACTGCATATTTTGAGGAGGAAACGGAGTGGAAGAAGCAGCAACAAACCTATCTCATCTATGGAGAGTGTCGCACTAGGAACAAACCGCCGTTCTGGCCTCCGCTCCGTGAAAACTGATCCAAAAGGGCTTCAAAATAAGTTGGAAAACGTGTGCTATCCAGTTCCTTGGTCAAGCTTCAGGCCAAGATGAAGACTATGAAGACCTTCATTTCCTCACCCAGACCTGACACATCATCTGCTGACTGTCAAGAGCAGCACTGCGTCCACCCCGTCAATGCTTGGCCTCGCCATCTTCCCAAGTAATCTCTGACTGTTTCAACCTCAAATCATTTCAGATCACACCAGGATGAAATCAAAAAACGGTGAGAAGAAAAACATCAAAGACAGCAAACAAGTTCACTGAGGCACTGTGCATGTCAAAAGGTGAAGAGTTAAGCCGGTTACCCGGTTCCCGGGTTAAGCTCAGTTTTCGGCAGGACTGTTCCTGTGTGCTCCTCTCCACCCAGGCTCATCTTGATCTTGTTGCCACTAACCTTGGTGCATCAGCTCCAGGTATAGAGATCATCAGTGATGTTGGAGCTACAAAAAAACACATGGCTGTGGCGATGATAATGGTGGCTCCGATCCTAATGATGACGCTGGACTTCCGATTGTGATGCCAGTTGTGATGATGGTCATGGCGGTATTCAAGGTGGTGGTAGTCAAGGTGATGGTGATGGTGATGGTGATGATACGTTGTCAACAATGTCAACAATAACAACCCCTCCAACCCTGCACATCACATGCGGCTATTTGGGGTGAAATTATGCTGTACATTGTACATCTCAAAGTACGGTACAGTATGGCACACCAACTCAAAGTACGGTAAAGTCTGGCACACCAAGCATGAGATGGTATCGTTTTACCAGGAAAAGTAAAAACAAGGAGAGGAATGAGGACAGGATGACACTGACAATGACCTGTTTATTTTGATGACGATAAGCCTGCAGGAATCGAGCCCAAAAGCTGAGGAAATTGAAAGGGTTGATCCCCAAATGACTCGAGAAACCTCCCAGAGAGGACTGGGTTTGTGCTTGTAGGCGGCCTCCCACACCATGCTGTTGCCAGCAATTGCTCCCAGCGACATCTTGTCTTCCTGAGAAACTAATCCGCCATGACCAAAAAAAAGAAACATCCCATGGCCCCATGGCCCCATGTCCAATTCAAGGCCAGCCGGTCCTTGCGCATCCAATGACCCTTCAACTGCTGCAACATATCACTCCTCAGTTGACACTGAAGCATACTGAAGCATCTTCCCTGAAATTCAGTGCTCTCAAGGCCATGGCGATCCATTCACAGGTGAAGCGGCCTCCCTCTCATCCATGTCAATTTTGGAGGTCCTATTGAAGCCAAAGCGGGTTGTTTTTGAAAGATGTTGAAAGTGCAGTTCTATCATTTTATCTATGTACTGGTTTGTTTATTCAAATATACGGTACACGTATGTATATATATATATACATAGTTGTATGGATATATTTATATTGATGTACAGATTGTATCGTTGCGAAGGCAAAACGTCATGCGACAACACAACCACAGCTTCTCCCGACGGAGTCGGTACCAGAATCTTCCACACAGCCTCAGGGTGACGAGATAAAGCCGAGGACCGAATGAAAAATGTAATTTCCTTCATGGGAAGATACTGGAAATGATGCTTAGTCAGTGCTTAGTCACTGGATTTCGGCATCACAAATCTACAGAAATCGAAATTTGAGATGGGCACAAACTGTCCCCATGGAGGAAACCGTGGCACGTTTCGATCGTGGCACGTTTCGATGGCACTCGTGGCACTGATGGTGCTGGAGCCAGGGCACATGTCAGGCACATGCCAGGTGCAGTTTTCTCTGTAAAAATGGAGAAATTACCCGTTTTTAGACCATGTCATGGTATTTTAATTGTATGTTGATGGTATTTAAGTGTATTTGATTGGGAAATGATGATCAATCATCAAATTTGATGCCCCTACTTTCCAACTCATGTATTGCGCGACTCAGTGTGCAAGAGGATCACTGTGACAAAGGACTAACAGCTGGAGAACTTGCTGGTCGACATATTACGAAATTCGAAGCACGAATCATACTTTTTTATGGCATGACTCTCTGCGGCCACTCAGTCACATTGACTACAAGTTATAGATCTTTGCCACCCTGCAAAGACAATAACTCAGGACAGTTGCAGGCACAGTCTGACTGCAGTACACTCAAAGATGTTGAAGCTTGTCATGTGCAGCTCAGAACTCTTCATCGTCATCTTTGGGCTTCTCGGCTGGAGGTGGAGTCGACTCAGCCCATCAACAGCAGTGTGCCAAACCCGCAACGTCTTTCCACAAAATTCTGCCTGGTTAAGAACCTGATTCCCATTTCATGGAAGATGATCATATATATGATAATCAATAAGAATAATCAATATATTCGAGGCTATAACCCCATAGAGTGTCTTGCACCGCTCCAATGTTTCAAAGCTCCAGGCCTTTTGTGGACGCTTGCTGGAGATGCCTGGATCATCCTGACACGGAAACTGAGAAAATGGGGCAACTACGTTGCTCTCTCCATGAGGTGTGCTGAATCATTTTCTTGGTGTATATATATATATATATTTATATATGATTTGTAGAATTACAAGGCAGTCTGTTGATCACTCTGTTGCAAGTCAGCTGTTGCTGTGCACGCACTGTTTTGTCTGTTGGCACAAGATAGGCTCAAGGCCTTTACGTTGATCCAAGATGTTGGACGGATGGACACTGGCACAAC
>Ga0126342_10021460_pt1 | contig 10768 bp, 12 predicted proteins | sample Cyp1metagenome_FD_92528 | JGI IMG/M metagenome (GOLD analysis project Ga0126342, IMG submission 92528) | Coral microbial communities from Lord Howe Island, Old Settlement Bay, Australia - Cyphastrea 1 metagenome | ecosystem: Host-associated > Invertebrates > Cnidaria > Coral ... | reverse complement strand
GCGCAAACACCCCGATTCGCCCACACCCCTTCTATGCTGTACACTTGGGGATATCAAACGTTAGACTTTACATTCAATTGGGAAGATCAACAAGGGTATTTAGGGAATATAAATTTCCCACCCGCGTTAAAATTTACATTCATTGAAGATCTTCAATAAGGGTTTAGTTCTCCCACCCCCGTTAAACTTCTACATTCATTGAAGATCTTCAATAAGGGTTTAATTCTCCCACCACCGTTAAACTTCTACATTCATTGAAGATCTTCAATAGGGGTTTGATGATGATGATGATGATGATGATCGTGATGATCATGATGATGATGATGATGATGATGATGTGTAAGAGACTCGCACAGGTCCCTATGCTGTGCGTGCCGATATACAACATGAAGTTAGCCTTGATGCAAAAAACTCTCATTTATACAACGTTTTCAGCACATACGAAGATGGCCGCCGACAAGCGCGGGCAAATCGAGGTGTTTGCCCGTAACACATACACACACATATATATATATATAGATATAATATATTTATGTATTTTCATAGAAAACAAAGGGGTAAGGATATATCGCTAAATATATGTATAACTATGATAGTGATATACCACTATTATGATTTTTGTTAATAGTAAAATATACGTAGTTCTATTTAAATAGGATGATACTTATCGTTTCTGTGAGGAGTAACATAAAACAATAACGGCTAAATGGCAAGAGATAACATTATGTATAATCATGATAGTAGCAGCAACCATATACAACTATGTAATGGTACAACGTGCCCCCCCAATGATGTTTGTTGGTTTGTAAACCCTATGAATACCATAGAAAAGCATCAACCATGGTTATTGGAGTTCTTTGCACCAACTTAGCTAGCGTGTGGGGGGCCCCACTCCGTACAGGCTTTGCTTAGCTAAATTGGCTTAAAAGTAGGTGAGCTAGGATTTACGGTAGATGTACCTGGAAGGAACTGCATGAATAGCTGGTTGGTGGTTTGGAACATTTTTTCCATTCAGTTGGGAATTTCATCATCCCAACTGACGAACTCCATCAGTTTTCAGAGTGGTAGGCTCAACCACCAACCAGATAGTAACTTGAGTTTCTTGCTATGATAAATGGAGATGTTTATCTTTGATCCCAACCAGCTAGACATCGATGTTGTTTTTTCCTGCAGGAACTCCCAGGGGGATAAAGACTAGCTACACGTAACATGTACTGTATGCGTGCGTGCTTTTTCCACGCCACACTTTGTCAATTTAGCCATTCTGTAATTTTGAGAGCAAATCATTTTGAAGTGGTTTTCCCATCTCTATGCCACGCGTTTTTGCAACTCTAGTGTGTTTGGCAACAAATTGAAAAATTGAAAGCGAGTGTCTCGTGTTTCAGTTCCAGTTTTATGTTGGTGATATCCCTATGTTTCTTCAGCAAGTCCACCTTTTTGTTGTACCAGTCGCATGTTTGGTTGGTTCAAAACCATGTATCAAAATTTGCTTGGACAAAGTCGCACTTCCCTCTATCACAGGAAACAGCCAGAATTCAGGTTGGTTTTATCAACATGTCATAGGTTAAACTCCCAATTTTGTTGTTTGCTGTATCTAACCAATCTCAAGTGCTTTAGCAATAAGCATGGTCAACACCTTGATGCGACCAAAAACGTCTGAACTTCAGCCTGATTTTTCTATGGGGTTATATGGGATGCACATCCACAAAACAACATGTTGTATCATGTTGTTCATTCTCCAGGGATGAAAATACAGCAAATGAGCATACAGTTGTATTTTCGCAATGTATACTTGTATTCCATCAATTGCCACAATGTTAGTAAAGCAATATAATCCACCATCCCAAATTTTGCAATTTTTCCTGGGTGGAATTAATCCCAACCATCAATTTATATGGGTGAATGACATTGCTTTACGGACTTTACAGAGTTTCCTCCAGATGTTTCCAACAAATCACCATATGGGTCATTGCACTGTTATCATTGGATTTCCCACATAAGCCATTTCTAGGGGTTTATATACTCCATTATGCCTCATTCTATCATTATGTGATCTTATATCCCCGTTATTCTTGATATGATACCCCCAAAGTTTGTTGGATCAATATTATACGTCAAGTTATACCACAATGTTAAAATCCACATCCCATTATTATCCTTGTATTTTTTTCGTAAATTAATGCCGAAGCTATATGTATATACGTATATATAATATCCTTTAGGCACCCTACAGGGTATAGCTCTTGAACCAAGATAAATTATCAATTAGCCATTGATTGTCACCTAGATCTCAGATCCCGATGATCCCCGTCGTGTGATCCAACATGTAATGTACAATGTTTTGCTCTATTTGGGGTGCTGAAAGTGATCGATACTGTAATACATATATATATATATATAGTTATATATATAAATACTAGATCATTTTATTAATCCATGTATAAGCCATCATATATAGAGGGATATTATATATATATACATATGGGATTAAAGCCATAAAAACAAAATCAATATAATCCATTTAGATAGATAGATAGATAGATAGTCGGATTATACTGTAAACATTATATAAATAAATATGGCCCCTGGTTATAAAGTGTTTCTAACCCCATGAAAACAATAGTTACAAGTATCATAAGGCATAGTTATTGGAGTTGTTTGCACAAACTTAGCTATAATCAATCACAGTTCAATCTAGGTTTATCAAATTTTGGGTTTATGATCCATCCCCATATATGGAGGTTCCTAAAATTGGGGTACCCTAATAGCTGGATGGTTTATTTCATGGAAAATCCTATTGACATGGATGATTTGGGGGTACCCCTAGGACTTAGGAAACCTCCATATATCCTTATACAAGGTGGTGCCCCCCCAGTTATAAATTGGTTATAAGCCCATTAACTGATATATCACCAACAAAAACCATAGTTATTGGAGTTATAAACCAACTTAGCTATCGAACGGGGGCACCACCTTACCCATAGGATCCATGTATGGTATATATGGTAACATTTACCATTATAATCCCTATCGTTGACGGTTCAACGGTGGTCCCCAGGCCCCAGTGCTGCACCGCCGCATCTCGTCGCCGTCGCCAAAGCCGCGGCGCGCGGCTTGGGCGACGGGGCAGGTACCGATGAGTCCGAGGGAAGAAACGCAGGCGGTGAAAAACGGCGAGAAAATTGTGAAAAATCAAGGATTTAATGGGAATTATTGGGATTCCATAGTGATTTCATGGTGATTTAATGGGAAACATGAAGAAAAATAGTGGTGTAACATGGTTTAAACAGCAAACAATAGTAATCATTAGTATTATTTTGTATGGACATAATCATTCAATAATGGGATACAATTAGATACAATGGGATATAATAATGGAATATAACTGATAGAAACCCGTAAACATGGCTAATGTGGTAAAGCCACTGCCATAATCCATCCGCAAAATCACATTTTTTATGGATAGGATTGATATGAACCATCCGCAAATGATACGTTTATGGCACTGGGTTTACCACATTCGTGATTTAAACCAGCAAGACTTTGGATAGGTGATGACACACCATTTTTTTGCTGGTCAAAGTGGGTTGTGATGGGACTAGAGTGGCTACGCTTGGAATTTACTAACCAATGTCGCAATTTACAGTGATTTGTAGATTGTAATACCACCAGCGATCTACAATAGTATCCTGAATCATGGGTTTTAAGGGTGCCCAGAAAACAGAGATTTCCGCATATTTCCTCTGTATGACCAATGTCATGAGGACTTATCCATAGCATAGAAATTGAATGGTACCTTTCCAATGGTATCCCGGTCCTCTGCAATTGGGGTACTATAAGCCCCAATCAAACAAGTTGTCGCCCATACTTAGCTACGCTGATTTTTCACTAGTTTGACTTTGGCTGGCTTCTGGTGATGAATCTATCCCATATGCTCCATGTATGGAATGTTTGCCAACATTTGCCCTAAAAATCAACCACATGTAGGTAAATATACCATACATGGAGCATATGGGTATAGTATGGGGTTTACGCAGGGGCGTCACTTTGCAGGTTTTTATGGTGATGAAAGTCCCGGGGCAGGCTGCGGAGTAGCCCAAAAACATTTCAACGCAGTTGACCAACAAGTTATGGGGGTAAAAACCAACCATTTTAAGTGATATGTTTGGAGGTGTTGCTGTGTTACTGGGAAATCATGGACAGCCGCAGTCGAAACCCAGTTTTGCTGATTACATTTTTTGTTTCCTGTGGTGAGGGTCCAAGTTTTGTTGAGTTTGTCTCAACTTGTTTGTGGGTCTAAAAATTACGCTCTGGTAAACTAACATAGCTATTGAACATGACCATTTATAGTGGATTTACCCATGTATAGCATGATGATTTTCCAGTTCGTTACGTTAGTTTACCAGAGGGTAGCAGCAATAAGATTTGAGCCGTCATAAGGCTGGTGTTTGGTAGTGGATCAATATCTAGCTGGGAGAACATCCCATCCCATCATCGCGACCTTGTTTTTCTTTGGGATGGGAACCTAGATTGGAGCTACCTACCATATATATGGCCGAAAAATAAGGCCTAGATTTCAGGGAATATCCCCACAATTCATATGGCCAAACATATGGTACGTTTACGTACCTCCAATTTAGGATCCTGAAATTCCCATTGATCAAGGCTCTACTTTTACCGATGTGAAATCCTGCCAAGACATCCTCCAGAAAATAGCGGGCATCATTGCCATTGCGAACATATTGGGACATTTTTTTTCTAGACGACTTCGATCCTCGGCAAACATCGTGACATGACCTTTATTTTCGGAAGTACTTAAATTCAATTGTTTGTCAAGCTAAGTCAAGTTATCTATTCAGTTTTCTGTTTTTTTTGAAGTTGCGGAGGCAACCATCAACCCCAAGCGCCGTTTCGTTTTTTCAGGCCGGGTCCAAGCGAATCGCCTGCAGCAACGCTTCCTGCGACTTTTTGGTGTCGGATTTCAAGAAGATGGGCAGTTTTTGCTGCAAGAAATGCCATGTGCACTACAGAAACTCGGCTGCACAACTGGATGATGTGGATGACCCAAATGCGAACCATGGTGCTGGAACATGCACACCAACATTTGCCCGAACAAAATCAACCAAATGTAGGTAAATATACCATACATGGAGCATATGGGTGATGTGGATGATGTGGATGGATTCCATGAAAAATTGGGAGACGATTGATTTTTGAGGCTATCCCGTAGAACTGGTGTATTTTTGTATTGTGATCTACATGTTTTTTGCCAATTGGGATGCGCTATAAGGCTATGGCAAAAATGGTTGCCGAAACTGTTTTACAGCTAGGGTCAGCTAGGAGTCATGGTGGATGTCTTTGCAGTTAGTGGGTTTATAAACCAACTTCCAAATGGCCGGCATCACTTTGCAGGTATGCAAGGTGGTGCCCCCAAGATAGCTAAGTTGGTGAACATAACTCCAAAAACTATGGTTTATAGGTGATATATCTATAGTTAATGGGCTTTTAACCAATTTATAACTGGGGGGGCACCACCTTGTGATGATACATTTGGCATGGGGCCTGACTTTTTTCGCGTGGCGATGGCGGACGTCTGAGGATGGATCAAAACTTATATTTATCCCATAGGTTGCAGGGGATGAACGTCCACTTGTCAGCCAATTTTGGACCAGGCACTGTTTTGACCCATTGGCCCATATGAAGTATAGTTATCAGATGTTATTTGCGTACCATAAACCATAGTGATTGGAGTTATGTTCACCAACTTAGCGTTCTCGTAAACGGGGCCCCACATGACATATATTTGATGAACAAATCCCCATCCATGACCCATGAAATATCCACCCGGCCAAGAGCTGGAAATTTCGACGAAACATGGTTCAATCCACCATTGTTCAGCATTTTTGAGGGTTAGGACTCAAATCACATCTGTTCATGGTGAAACCACAATGTTCCATGGTTCATTGGTTAACCACCATTCAAATCCCTTGCAATCACGATTCCTGTGGCTTCAGCAATCCTTTTTTCACTGTTTTTTGTTCGGTAAAAACCTGCATGTTTCACCGTTTTTCATGGTCAAACCATGCTGCAAAACCAACCCTTTTTCACATATGATGTTCACCTTTCTTCCGTTTTTCTTCGGCATAAACCCGGCATTTCTCTTAACCGCCTCTCGGAGGTGGTGGCAGCAAGATGTTGAAGCACGGCCCGCTGTGCCAACAGCGCTTAGCGGCTCCCTGGGACCAGAGGCTTTCGCAGCCGCTGGCGCCTCCTGAGGTGGGGAAAATCCATGGGAATCGTATGGTTTTATTGTATGGTTTACGGATAATAATTGTTTTTTGGATGGGGAAATGTGGGAAATTACGGGAATATTATATTGATGATATGGTTTTATGTGGTTTAATAATTTCAATAATGTTTGGTGAGATTAAAAGGGGGGAAAATCATTGGGAAATATATGGGAAGACTATGATTTGATATACGGTTTGCTGGTACTCAAAAGTGATTGCCCTGCTGACAGTTCCGGAGCTTCCAACCACTTGTGTGGGTGGGTGTTCAGGGTTGGGGGTTCGGGATGTCTAATAACGTTCTTTTGTTTTGCTCCATGACAATTTGCCAAGTCACGCCGATTCTGGTTCTCTGTTTTCTTTTCCTTCTCTCAGCTGGAGTCCGGAATCCGCCATGACATAGTACTACTGAAGCGGAATGACCTTAAAACCATCAGACTATTATAGTTCTATAGTTTAGTTTCACTACCCGGTGCGATTCTGTCTTCAAGGGATTCGTGGTACTTTCCAAATGCCATTGCCGAGCCTTGTCGAGCCCCGGGGGTTGAGATTACCGTGCTTCGAAAAATCCACACTTTGTTCTTTAGATGTTTCCTATGTACATTTCGAATCATTTTGATAGATCTGCAACAGATATGCCAATATCATTCATTTTGTGTTTGTTCTGTTTGGCCCTGCAACCACGATGTTGAGCGTTCTATCCTGAAGGTAAAATCATGGTAGGTTGTCTCCAGTGCAGTGAAGGGCCACGTTCGCAAATTCTGAGAGGATTGGAAGTATTCACCTGACCACTTTCAGTTGATCAGTTATCAGTTGTGGGAAAATAGCCTAAGTTCACTTGCCAGCCCTTCATCCACCTGGCCTTTTTGCATCTTTTTGCATGCCGCAGGCATCAGTTAGTTCAGCAGAAAGCACAGCGGGCCGTGCAAGCACCGCAGAAAGCATCCCACGATTCGGCGCAACAGATCTGACGGATGCGACGGTGACAGGGTGCCTTGGAGAGAAATGGCGCGGGCGTACCCTCTGGTAAACTAACATAGCTATTGAACATGGCCATTTATAGTGAGTTTTCCCATTAAAAATGATGATTTTCCATAGCTATGTTAGTTTACCAGAGGGTAAGTGGGGTGGGGTTCACCACAAAATCTTTGGAAAAATGCCATAGAAATGCCACGCAAAAACCATGGGATTTCACCTTGGTTTACCTTGGTGATCTTGGTGTTTTGATCCCAGGGCTTGGAAATTCCGACGTTGGCTCACTCTGTTTCCCAAGGGCCCTGCAAACTGTTTGACCATGTATCCCATATCACATGTGGAAGTAAGTGGTTTGTATCAACAAAATTGAAACTTCAACTTGATACCCAGTGGTACTTGGATTTGTGATACATAACATTACATAACCATGTGATACATAACCATGTATCAAAGTTCCTATATCCCATAACCATGTATCCCATTTCACCAGTTTCAGGAATTGTTTGTGAACTTGGTCCCCATAAATTTGCTTCAAGAGCTTCAGGATTGGATCCATCCATACCCCGTTGGGCAACGCATTGGGGGGTTACCGGGTTGATAGTTTTGGGAAGCAGAAACTGCTTGGTGGTTATTTTTTATGGTTATCAATGGGGTTTTCATTCCATAACTGATGGGGATATATTAGGGATGTAATGGCTGATTGGTGGTTTCAAACACCTTTCATTGTCCATGTCATATATGGGATAATGCTTCCCATTGACGAACTCATATTTTTCAGAGGGGTATAGGTATACCAAGATACCTCCACCAAGTGTGTGAGTGGATGTCAGCAGATTCCCAACGTCAACGAATGTGATAAACCCATCAGCATCCATCAACCCCATTGTGGCTATGGTGTTTGATACCCTGAAGCGATTCTAACATTGATTCCGTCACGGTACCCCAAAATATAAAGATAATCGGGTTGATTTTCGATAGAGCAAACTGGTCATAGATTGTTCATCTTACCCTCTGGTTATTTAACATAGCTATTGAAAATGGCAAATTTATAGATGGTTTACCTATTAAAAATGGTGATTTTCCATGGCTATGTTAAATAACCAGATGGTAGATCTATGTAAAGTCCAGAGATGATGGTTCCTTCATCCCAAGAAAATCACCCGTGACGAAGGCTTAAGGCTGGGAAAATGTTCATATCGTTGACGAATGCTAGTTGGTGGTTTCAAACATTTTTCATTGTCCCCAATAGTTGGGATGATGATCCAATCTGACTTCCGATGAGTCAACCTAGCATGGTTGACAATACACACAATGTGTATTGCACCTACGTCTAGACAGGGAGGACTTTCTTCATTCCGCCGTATTCCATTATTTCCCATCTGACCTTCATATTTTTCAGAGGGGTTGAAACCACCAACCAGAATGTGTTCAATTGGGGAAAAAATATTTCAATCATGAAATGGGAATATTTGCCAACATTTGCTTTAACAATCACCCAGTTTTGTAGGTAAATATACCAGCACCATGGTTCGCATATGGGTTAGGAAACAAACAAAACGATTTCAATCATGAAATGATTCTAAATCCAAAGACTTTGGGGTTATGAACCTATAGCAACCACAAAATAGATAGAACAAACATGGAAAGCTGGAAATCTGAGATTAATATGATCAACACACCATCTTGGGAACATGTTTCTATCTTTTTTGGGGATTATTATTATCTAATTACCATCTGGTTATTTAACATAGCCATGGAAAATCACCATTTTTAATGGGTAAACCCAGGTAAACCATCTATTTATATGGGCCATGGCTTCCATGGCTATGTTAAATAACCAGAGGGTATCTATTTCAACAATGCCAACGGCCATCTGGTGCTTGAACTGGGGGAGAACCCTCAACCTGGCTTCGTATGCCAAGTCCTGCCTCGTGTGCGTCAGAGAAGGCGGATAAAGAGGAGTAACTTGGGTTATCGATGGTGAAAAATTGTGTTTTATCCAGCAATGACCACTAGTAACCATTAATATACCTATAAAATAACCACAGAATAATCATTGGTTGGTGCTTTGGAACATTTTGTTCATTTTTCCATTCAGTTGGGAATTTCATCATCCTAACTGACTGACTCATATTTTTCAGAGGGGTAGGTATACCACGAACCAGACAAGTGAATGCTTGCCCAAATGCAGTTTCACCAGCAAAAACATGTGGTAAATTCCAAGGAAGGCTTACTTTTTGAGACATGAAGGCTTACTTTTTGAGACATGAAGGCTGAGATGGGAATATTATGAGATTTACCCAGCACATCATTTGGATTACAATGGGAAAAATGGAGATGAAACATCAACAATGGGATTTCAGAAGAAATGAACGAACTAAGTCTTGGAGTTCAGCCTTCGAAGGAGTATCAGTCTTGGTGAATTAGTTTCTGAAAGGGAACATCATACTAAAATATATCCCAAAATGGCTGACATCAGCGTATACTTCAATTAGGTGGTTGGATATCTACGGATCACAGTTGTTGTTTCGGTACGTTGGTGTGATTTGTATTGGACATCAAAAATCACAGCAACATTCCGCACTTTTCTCTTGGACAAATCCTACCAGGTAGTCCTTTTGGTGACTACTCCTCTTATTTACATTTTTTCGGCTGACCTGAAAAAAACATGAACCGTATATTACCACCATGTGTAACTAATGGGCTGTTGGGATTTTATGATTAATGGGGATTTAAGCAACAAAAATTAGGGGATATGGAGATGGACATTACCCTCTGGTAATTTAACGTGGCTATGGAAAGTAACATTTTAGTAAATACTACCCTCTGGTTATTTAACATAGCCATGGAAAATGGCCCATTTATAGATGGTTTACCTATTAAAAATGGTGATTTTCCATGGCTATGTTAGTCATAACCAGATGGTAAATACATCATAAATCAAAAATCACCGAAGTAAATGGCCATGGCTTCCGTAGCAAACTGATAAATAACCAGAGGGTATCCAACATTATGCTAAAACAAACTAAAACGTACCCATCAAAATCAATCATCTGAGTAAATTATAACGACCTCACTGCGACCTCGCTGGAATCATGGTTAGTAAGGGGAATCATCGACACATGGCCCAACAATTCAGGTTAGTTAAATATTATCATTTACCCAGAATCATTCAACTCATGTATATGGTTCTCTGGGAGTCAACTAGGTCCCTCTTTTTGTGGAAATGCTGATGCTACCCGTGCACAAGTAACGCCCAAAAAACGAAGACCCTATTTGGCTGGAGTGGCAAAGTATATACTGTTGACAGAATTTAACAGTATATACCTTTTTTTTTAAACCATACTTCGGATGATTGGCTGAGATTACCAATATTTTTGGGATTGGTCGAAGGAAGTTTAGAAGTCAAACTTCCGACAATATGGACAGATGAAAAGCAGAGCAGGGCAGAGGCAGAGAGAAGAGGAAGATTAGAAGAGAGAAGATCAGAAGAGAAAGAGTAAGAG
>Ga0126342_10021459_pt1 | contig 10768 bp, 9 predicted proteins | sample Cyp1metagenome_FD_92528 | JGI IMG/M metagenome (GOLD analysis project Ga0126342, IMG submission 92528) | Coral microbial communities from Lord Howe Island, Old Settlement Bay, Australia - Cyphastrea 1 metagenome | ecosystem: Host-associated > Invertebrates > Cnidaria > Coral ... | reverse complement strand
CCAAGTTTACCATATATCATTATTGTACAAACGTGTGGTAAGCGATGGGACCTTCCCAAATTTGTGGATGTCCTTTCCGTGAACCTAGGGTTTTCACAATCGCTCATATATATATATATGTATGTATATAACACATCACACATTCTGCAGCTTGATTACCCAATATTGTTTGAACAGCATGTTACAGTTTTGTTCAAAAGAATCCGTTGCAAGTTGTGAAAGCTCGGATCAAACACCCGGTGCTGGGAGCTGTAGCCTTGACATCCTTGAACACAGGCCCGTTTTTTTTTTGTGTGAAGCACTGGCGCTTGCATTGAACCTGCGGCAATGTTGAAGCTGTCTGGGTCGAGGCCAAGATGTACCAGGAAGATGGCCGACTTCGCTATATTGAAGGGGTTGACAATGGCGATGCACCGGCTCATGATGGCACCTTTGAGGCAGGGCATCTGATGAATCACGTTTCAGATTCTCTGGTCATCTGTGGTCATATTGGCGTAAATGGAGTAGATGGGGATAGATGGGCCATCTATCATTAGCAAGATTCAGCGTAAATATCACGTTTGATTCAGAGAATCTCAGATACGTTATATAATGTTATAACAACTATATATACTGTGTATATATATAACTATATATAACTATCATGAACTCTTTGACTCTTGGGTTTACTGCACTGATTTTTTCTGACAAGACATGGGTCCGCCTGAGGTGAAGCAGGACATCTTAGTCAGCAAATTCAAGAAGTTTGTCAGGGAGTTCTCGTGCGCAGAAAGCTGCCTTAAAAGTGCAACGGACGACTTCTGGAGCACAGCATTCTGGTGGATTTTGATATGTTGTTTCAGTATTTTGATGCATTTTGATGACTTTGCATGGCAATTCTTGTCAATCATCCTTGCAGAAGATCCAGCTACGATCAGCTAAGTATGTGCATTATGTGCTGATTGTTTGTGCACAGGTACAACACCCACAACGGGCAGACAGCAATCACCTCGTTTCTGGCTCAAACATCAAGTCAATGGATCCATCACAGTGCAGCTTTCAGATGATTGAACACAATCGACTCATCCTTCCACCAGGTTTCTGTCTGACCAGGAGTTTATTTTGTCAGGCTGAAGTACCGAGCACAATTCATGGAGAATTGCGAGGAGGAGAACTACCGTTTGGAGGCGTTGCTGGCTGCAACGGGATCCTCAGCACCCGACATTCTCAGCAACTCTGCATCATCCTCATCCGCAGCTGTTTTTTCATTGGAACAAGACAGGTTCCAAGCACAACCCCAGTTGAATTGTTTGAGATTCTTGTTGGATTTTGTTGGTGTGGTTGGAGGTTGTCTCAAGACAGACAGGAATAAAGACAATTTAAAGAGGACACGCATCAAGTCAAGTTTGCCTTGGATTACCTTGGACATCTTTGTTATTCTTTGTTGCTTCAAACACACTCCTGATGTGAAGCTTCCATGGCACAAGCTGCACCCTTCAGGCGGGACATTTTGTTCGAGGGTGGTTGTAGACAACTTCCCAGTAACAGCATCATCAGACATCACTGTGCGCATTCGTTTCTATGAGATGTCTCAGCCTTTGCAGCTTCCCACACTTCTGCTTTCTCCAAAGCTTTTCTTAACGCAAAGCAAGTAGCTCTCAGCATATGGCCGATGAAGGCTAGCGCTTGTGTGCTTGCTGGCACGGCGCTCAAGTAGCATCAACTAGCATTGTGTAGCGTCATTTTCAACATATTTGAAGCGTTCTTCAGCTGAGGTCTGCTATGAGTGTTCCAGCCCAAGTACAGCGAGTCCAGTTTTTGGCACTATCACCATCTTTGCCTGTTTTTGTTCCGGAAATATGAGACAGTTTTGTTAAGCCTTTTTTTTCTGCTTTGTCCGCCAAGCATCATGAAACTGCTTCAGTTGCCATTTTGACATCACCTTAGAAATTTCAGAGATCAGGGTCACTGAAAGTCCCTGCGCTGCATAGCAATGCCTCGATGGATTTGGACTGGCTCTGGGAGGGCTCTGCGGTGAAACCTAGGCCTCGACCACCAAAAGTCTCTCCCCCGAAGTCCCGCTGCCGAAGCCGGAAGTTTGCTGCGCGCTCCGCACGCTCTGCGCGCTCTGCGCGCTCTGAGCACTGGGATGGGACGGAGACGGAATGGACTGAAGGGTCTCGCTTGGCCAGAAAACCTTCGCGGAAGACCCTGGCAGAGGCACTAGCAGCAGGCTCGCAGGTCCTGTCTTGGCGTGGTGATACCTCCAAGTCAATGCAATTGGCAAACGAAGCCTCGCGTGAACTTGGTCATCATTACCGAGACTGTGTGCTGGCCAAAGCAGCTCACGACCGCCGCCGGGCGGCCAAATGGGCTCGGGGTAAAGGCAGAGGCGAAGAGGGAGCCCAAATGGGACCCCGCAACTCTGTTATCGTGGATGCAGTTCGAAAATCAGTGACAGAACCTGGACTGCCCCTGGATCTAGGTACCAACCTTCCAATGGAAAAGAGATTTAGTTTGCAAACGGCTTCAGCAAGAGCCTCCATCACCAGACGCATGTCCTTGATGAAGTCAGAAGAACGGCCTGAATCAAAAGATTCTGCGAGGCGTCATAGCTTGCAGCTACACAGCATGGAACGGCGGAAGAGTCAGCAACCCACGAAGATGATGAAATACAACCGACTCCAGCGGCTGTTGGCAGCAAAACAGGCTGAGTTTGATGCCATTCCTCCGCATCAGCAAGAGAGGCTGCGTACGGCCTTCAATCGTGCGAGGGAGGACGCCTGAACTGAAATCATTGATGTATATCATGACAGTCAAATTTTGTAGAGACTGGTAAGCAACAAACAATAATGTAAATGTTGCAGATACGTACAGATGCATACAGATTCATACAGATGCATACAGATGCATGCAGATGCATACACGCATACACACACAAATACATACGTATTATACATATATATATATATATAAATACACACACACATCATCATATACACACATATACACGCACATACACTTACACCCACATAGACACATATACAATCATACACATATATATATATATATACATATATATATATAAATATACACACACACATGTACACACACACATGCACACACACACAAATACCCACATATACGCACACATACACACAGATAAACGCAGATACCCATTGGTGTTCTCGAACAGATTTGAATTAGTGAAACGAATGTCATGGCCGCCTTTTCCAATCTCAAGTCTCAAAACAGGGTTGATTTGCCATGGGATTTGGGGTGATCGTTGTTCTCACCTCTGTGGTATCTGTGCTGAACTTGTGTTGTTGGGGCATTCACTTTTGGGGAGAGTCAGATCGTATCCAGAACCAAATTGCTGGAGCACTGAAGTTTGCCCTGGAAGAGTGCTTTACTGTTGAGGGAACCACCACCACTACGACTTCTATTACTGCCATTCTGGTGCATCATTGGTATTCAGTTCAATTGTTTTGCATTGGTGGCGTGGTGATAGTCGTGGTCTGCACCAATCTTTTTTGCTGCCTGATCTGGCGAGTGGGGTGGTGTGGCCCCAGCATTGGCCGCAGAAGCATCACAGAGCTGCCATCGGGTGAGGCCAGTCCTGTGTCTCCTCTCCCTCTTGAAGTTTTAGCTCGGAATCAGCTAGCCGAATTGAGAGTAAGGAGGCATGGCGCTGGTAGGTAGAACAGCGCTTCTTGAATATGACGTTGGAGGGCCTCGAGTTATACACGAACGAATGATCTTAGAGCATGTCAATCAGGAAAACTATGTGGTGTGCACACCTGATCGAGACATTTATGTTGAAGAACTTTCTGTCAGCAACCCTGATCTTCGAGCATTTAGGTTGCGTCCGGCCCCAAACCAGCTTCCACCTGGAGTTGCACAGAACCAGTTGTATGGGCTGCCTGCATGGGGAGCAGCGGAATTGGCCGCCATCCGTGCAGAAGCCGCTGACCTGGGTCGGCAGGAACGTGCCAATCTTGGTCCTGGTGGGCCTGTGGTTGCCCCTGCTGCAGCGGCAGCGGGTGTGGTGCAGTCACAGGCCCCAGAGGGCCAAGGTCCTGGCGCAGTCCGGCCAGATGGAGCTGACTTGAAATGGGTTGCAGCGGAGGGAACTTCCACAGTTCGATTTGGTCAGGTCATTGAGGGTATCAACATTCCCATGGTGCGTGGTGGCAAGGCTGTACATGTCCATGAAGGGCATCCGATTTTCTGCATGTGCATTGATTCTGGTTCGGTGGTGGATTTCAACAATCGACCTTCGGCTTGTGATGGTCGGATTTTGGGTCGGAGGATGAACGCCATCGGCACGCCGGAGCGCACGTTGTCAGAGGTTGTGGCCGAATGCCATGAGTATGACATGGGTTGGAATCTAGATGGTCCCAGGACCGCCAAATGGTGTTTGAATTATTTGGTAGTCGAGGGCCTTGGGTTTGAAGGCCACCATGAGCGATTCAGACAGCTTTGCAAATTGGAACCTAGCAGCTGGGGGGTGCAGGAACATTTCCAGATGTCGATGGTCCTGCGGCAGATGATGCAAGTTGACATGATCAATGGATTCAACACTTTGTCTGCTGAGTTGATGTTCAGGCGGTTACAGACCATAGAATATGGGCATGCAGAGCGAGCTCGAGAGGCTGAATCACGTGGTGCTGGAGGGAAACTTACCCTGGAAGAGCAGTACACCTTTGGCTCTATGATCCGCCAAGCTGGGACCTTAATGGTTGCACCCCAGCTGTTGACTCACGTCAAGGAGGCTGTTGAGAAGGACGTCACCCTGCAGAAGAATCTCAGGAAGGCTCGTGAAGAAAGAGAACTTGCCCGCAAATCCAACAAGAGCAAGCCTGGTGAGTCAAACCCCTGATGATGGGGGCGCCTGGGGGTGATGGGCCTAACCTTCAGGCAACGCCCGAGGCCTTCCTTTCGCTGGATGTTGATCGTTGTGTCCAGCGGGAGATTTTTCCTCTGCCTTCGTCCTGCCCTGAGGTCAAGCATGCGATGTCTGGATGTGGCCGGAAGATTCAGCAGCGTGTTGGTCGAAGGGTCGCTCGTTCCCAGATGGTGGAGGAGTGCATTTCAGCTTTGAACAGTCTTTATTCGGGTGGGGGCTTTTCTTGTCCGGAAGTGGTTGGAAGGGTCTCTGCAGCACAGATAGCTGTTTTGGAGCATATTTCAAATTCAGTGCAACTTTTGGGCAGTCCACCTGCCCTTACGGGTACAGAGGCGCTTTCGCAGCTTCGTGCCTTCGACGGCTATGGAGATGACCAGGTTCCATCTGCCGTTCAAGCCTACTCACCGGAGGCCCTTTCGTTGCCTGCTGAGGGATCAACTCCTATTCCTTTGGCTCACTTGTTGGGCGCCGACGGTTGTGACATTGTGGGCGAGTTCACTCGCTCGAGACTCCTGCATGTTGATGAGGCCCGCAGGAACTTGGCTGACACTGGCTTGAGGCAAGTGTACACAGACCCGTGTTTGAGGGACCCTAGGATTTACAAAGTTTTTCTGAAGCGTCTTTTGGATGCGGGTTTGGTGGAGCTGGTGGGTGAGAAACCTCGTGAGAGGGTTGAATGTTTCTTTGTGGCCAAGAAGAACGGAAAACAACGGATGGTCATTGATTGTAGAAGGGCTAACTGCTGGTTCGGTCCCCCGGATAAAGTTCGCCTTTGCACTGCGGAAGCTTTGTCCCGTATAGACCTACCGGCTGGATCCCAGCTTCATTTTGCGACTGCGGATCTGAAGGATGCCTTTTATCATTTTGAGCTGCCCCTTCAACTCCGACCGTACTTTGGAACGAGACCAGTTCGCAGGAGAGATTTTGGTGGTAGTGGCGATGGGCTTTTTTATCCTAGACTGACAGTTTTGCCAATGGGGTGGAGCCACGCACTGTGGTGGTGTCAGACGATTCACCAACGCATTGTGGGTTCTGCTGGTGCTACAATTGGTAACTGTTTGCATGACAAAGCTGTTGCTCCGGCCACAGATGTTTTTCATTTGGAGTACGTTGATAACTTCGTTGTCATTGATACTAATGGGACAGCTGTTGATGCTTTGGCCACCCGTGGTGTTCAGGCCCTACGGGATAAAGGGTTGGTCATTCATGAAGAGGAGAGTTCTAGTGGTTCAATCAAAGTGTTGGGCTGGGAATTTGATGGCACTGTGATGAAGCCTTCTGCAACCAGGGTGTGGCGTGTTCGGCTGGCTATTTGTCGCCTTTTGCAGACTGGGCGTGCTACTGGTAAGCAGTTGGAAAAAATCTTGGGACATGTGACCTTCATTTCATTGGGTAGGCGCGAAGCTCTTTCAATTTTTGGGGATACATACACCTTTATTCGTCGGCACTACTGTGGACCCCATCGACTTTGGAAATCAGTGGTTCGTGAACTTCGGATTTTTTGTGGTATTATTCCTTTAATTTGGAGGGATTTGGCTGCGCCCTGGTCCACGCATGTTCAAGCAGTTGACGCATCAGAATGGGGGCTGGGAGTTGCTTCAGCTGAATTTAATTTGGATGAGGTTCAATCTCTGGGGCGTTATTCTGAACGATGGAGGTTTGATCATGATCCCTGCAACAAACCACGGGCAGATGCTTTTGGCCTTGCTGTTGCGGCCAACTCGGATGAGGTGGCGGCTGTGCAATGGGCCACCAACGAATCGAACTCTGCCAAGGCTCGTTTGCCGCCAATGGAAGTGGTGGGCAGCAAAACGGCTGAGCAGTTTTTTGAGCAAGTTGGTTTTAGCACTGTCAACAAAGATTGGGTCGTTTCGGGGCGATACAAGTGGAAACGTTTGGAACCCATTCCTGTTTTGGAAGCTAGGGCGTCTTTGCATTCAGTCAAACATTGCCTACGAAGTTTATCCAATTTTGGTTGTAAGCATCTGGTTCTATCAGACAGTATTTCTGCTGTATGTGCGTTGGATCGGGGTCGTGGTCGTAGCCACAAGATGCGTCGTGTCACACAACAAGTAGCAGCTCTGTGTCTTGGGTCCAACACAAGTTTTCATTTTCGTTGGATCCCCTCTGAATGGAATCCTTCCGATGGTCCGTCTAGGGGCTCAAAGTTTGTTTCGGTGCCTCATTTCCCCGAATGCTATGGTTCTCCACCGGTTGATATGGCTGGCTGCACCCTCAACCACCAAGAAGAAGGGATTGAAAAAGGGCGACAAGGTGGTCAGAAACGCCAGCCCCGTTCAAGTAGGTCCAGGGGCGATACCCAAAGACTTGCAGACGAAGAAGAAGGAGCGTGCTCAGCAGCTGAGGCTAGCAGGGTCACTGCGAGAAGCTTCGGTCAGCGAGTCCAGCCGGATGAGGTACCAAGATGCATGGAATCGTTTCGTTGCGTTTTGCAAGCCCCAGAATCCTCAGAAGTTCAATGCCAGCAGACTGGATGGGAAGCTCAGCAGTATGGTTCAGCAAATGTTTTCGGATGGAGAGGACCTGAGCCAGGCCCAATATCTTCAGGCTGCAGTTCTGTTTTACATGCCCCACTTCAAGAGCACGAGGAACCTAGGCCTTCCACTGACCAAGCAGTCAATGCAAGGTTGGCACAAGCTCGACCCTCCCAAGTCGAGATTGCCCCTGCCTTGGCCGGTGGTTTGCCTTCTGGTGAAAGTAGCCATGGAGCAGAACGAGCAGGAGTTTGCTGCCATGATGATGCTTTGCTTCGCACTATACCTGAGACCGGGGGAATCTACAAGACTCCGGGTTCAGGACTTGGTGCCTGCAGTGATGTCACGGGCAAAGAGGAGATCGCCGGGTTTTTGGAGTGTGGTTCTGCATCCCATAGAGCTGTCAACAAGCTCCAAAACAGGCGAGTTCGACGAAACTCTACTCTTCGACCTTCCAGAGATACAGTTCATTCCAAAGGCTCTGCAAAGCGTTTTGAAGCTGAAACAGAAGACACCCAACGCGTTCATTTTCACCAAGAACTCAGCCAATCTGAAGACATGGATGGAAAAGACTGGCAAAATGGTGGGTTTGGATGCGCTGGGTCCTGTTCACCCTTACCGACTAAGGCACGGAGGGGCTTCCACAGACTTTGCGTTGGGCCGTCGCACCCTCGAACAGGTGCAGAGACGAGGACGATGGAAGAGTGCGGCTTCGGTTCGGAGGTACGAAAAGGGGGGGCGGCTGTCTCAACTGATGTTCGCTCTTCCTCCTTCTGTGCGAGAACAGTGCCTAGACGCAGAGGCAAACATAGAGAACATTTTCCGATGCCAGCGCTGAATCCTTCAAGGTCCTTGACAGTAGCCGTTTTTCTGGAAAATTTTTCTGGTTGTGGGAACTTATCGAAAAGCATTGCCAAATTGGGTTGGTACGTTTTGATGTGGGATATCACATTGGGGCCTGAATACGACCTTCGCTCACCTGCAAAGCGACGGATGCTTGGTGACTGGGTCCGCAGTGGCTGGATACGTGGTTTTCATCTTGGAACCCCGTGTGAGAGCTTTACACGGGCCCGGGATATTCGCCCTGGGCCTCCTCCACTTCGATCAGATTCTGCGCCTTTGGGTCTCCCTGATCTGAGCCCTGGTGATCAACTCAAGGTAGTGCTGGGTAATCTCTGGATGCGATTTTCAGTATGGCTGCTACGTTTGGGACTACGTTTTTCCGTGCCAGGGTCGATGGAAAATCCTGCTCGGTCACGGATTTGGCTATGTGCACCTGTGGTGATGTTACTAAGACAACTGCGGGTGTTTTGGGCTGAAACCCATTACTGTGCTTGGGGCAAGCCTTTTAAGAAGCCAACTGGTTTTCTGACTGTTTTGGTGAGATTTGATCGTTTGGCGGCTGCTACATGTTATTCCTCCAAGCGAGGGCTCTGTCAATTTTCAGGACAGGCCCATGTGCAATTGCGAGGCCAAAACTCTGATGGCCAGTGGCTTACTCGACTTGCCCAACCATATCCGCCTCGAATGCGCAATGCTATTGCCAATTGCTTTGCTGACTATGAAGTGGACAGAGTTGCTAACGCCATGGGCAAATACCTTGGCATATCAACCGGCTAAAGCCAGATGGCACAACAATTATGGGCGGCCAGTGTCTGGTGCAAACATGGGTCACTCGATGCATCCATAGGATGTCAGGAGTTCGAGTCATGCTCTGGACAAAAGTGAGTGGAGCGATCATTGGTGTTCTCGAACAGATTTGAATTAGTGAAACGAATGTCATGGCCGCCTTTTCCAATCTCAAGTCTCACCCACCCTTTGCTCGGTGCTCGCCCCAACCCCTTTTTCAACTTGATGATTGGGGTCACTCGATGCATCCATAGGATGTCAGGAGTTCGAGTCATGCTCTGGACAAAAGTGAGTGGAGCGATCATATGTATGCTGTAATGTACGCTGTAATGTACACTGTAATGTACACTGTAATGTACATTGTAATGTACACGTACACATACAAATGCGAGTACCTACCTACCTACCTACATACATACATACATAGATACATACATAGCTACATACACACACACATACATACACACATACATACATGCATGCATGCATGCATACATAGATACACACATAGATACACACATAGATACACAGATACACACATAGATACAGACATAGATACAGACATAGTTACAGACATAGATACAGACATAGATACAGACATAGATACACACATAGATACACAAATAGAGACATATCAGATACATACATAGATACATAGATACATAGATACATAGATACATAGATACATAGATACATAGATACATAGATACACACATACATATATACATAGATATGCATGTATGCATGTATGTAGCTATGTATCTATGGATCTATGTATCTACGGGTCTATGTATCTATGGATCTATGCATGCATGCATAGATAGATAGATAGATAGATAGACAGACAGACAGACAGACAGACAGAGAGATAGATAGATACATAGAAATACATAGAAATACATAGAAATACATAGAAATACATAGAAATACATAGAAATACATAGAAATACATAGAAATACATAGAAATACATAGAAATACAAAGAAATACATAGAAATACAAAGAAATACATAGAAATACATAGAAATACATAGAAATACATAGAAATATATAGAAATACATAGAAATACATAGAAATACATAGAAATACATAGAAATACATAGAAATACATAGAAATACATAGATACAATAGATACATAGATACGTACGTACGTACGTACGTACGTACGTACGTACGTACACACGTGTCAATAGTTTGATGTTCTGAAGCAATGCCTGGCGATGTTGCAGACATTTGCAGACTAACTCCTTGGGTTGTGTGCATTTGTGTCCAACATGACCGCATTGAGCCGCAGAGTTTCTGTAGGACAAACCTTCATTGAATGCGGGCCAGCTTCGTCAAGCCCTGACAGAGATCAAGTTGACTGGCCGCATGACTCATGAGAAGGAGGAGCGCTGACAACTTCGTGAGATGCGGACCTGGTCACTGGCGGTCTGGGATCACCACATATTCGAACTATTCTAAAGGAAACACTGCCCAATTAAACATCATTGTTTGTTGTTGTTCATTTTCCATCAGTCTAGAGTTCAACTCTCGTTCACATCAGCAATTCAACAAGGGCCTTGGCTTGATACCAAGAGCAAAAACAGTCATGAGACAAGAGTCGGGAATAGCTGCTGCCAAATGAGAGACCCAAAGTGTTCGCCTGCGAACAACGAAGCGGGATTTGATGGGACCCCCTCTTCATGATTCTTGTTTTGGGGATGTAAAGCTTTTGGGGGACTCTTGGTTCACTTGTTCCATTCTTGTGATTT
>Ga0126342_10021458_pt1 | contig 10769 bp, 11 predicted proteins | sample Cyp1metagenome_FD_92528 | JGI IMG/M metagenome (GOLD analysis project Ga0126342, IMG submission 92528) | Coral microbial communities from Lord Howe Island, Old Settlement Bay, Australia - Cyphastrea 1 metagenome | ecosystem: Host-associated > Invertebrates > Cnidaria > Coral ... | reverse complement strand
GAAAGCCTCGTTCTCACAACCTCAACTTTCAGTTTTTGAGGGATGTCTCGCACGAAAGCTTCGTTTTCACGAGCTCAACTTTCAGTTTTTGAGGGATGTCTCGTACGAAAGCCTCGTTCTCACCAACCTCAACTTTCAGATTCAGTTTTTGAGGGATGTCTCGCACGAAAGCTTCGTTTTCACGGGCTCAACTTTCAGTTTTTGAGGGATGTCTCGCACGAAAGCTTTCTTTTCACAAGCTCAACTTTCAGTTTTTGAGGGATGCCTCGCACGAAAGCTTCGTTTTCACAACCTCAGCTTTCAGTTTGTGAGTGAGGTCTCGCGCAAAAACTTGGTTTTCACAACTTCAACTTCCAGAATTGAAGGAAGTCTTGCAGCTTCGTTTTCACAAGTGGAAGTTGCTGTTCAATTGCGCCAAAAGGTTGCGGCAATGAGTCTTTGCAGATTTTTCTCGTTTTTGGAGCCTTTCATATTCCTTTTTCTTAAACTTCAAAATCGTACTTTTTGGGCCTTGGCGCCGGGCTTCGGTTTTGGAGCAGGTTTTTTGGGCCAGAGAAGAGTTGAGATGATCTGAGAGTGAAAGGGAGCTGAGAAGAGCTGAGATGAGGTGAGAAGAGCTGACACGAGGTGAGAGGCTGAGAGGAGGTGAGATGAACTGAGAAGATCTGAGAACAACTCAGAAGAGCTGAGGACTGAGGGGGGAAGAGATGAGAAGACATGAGAAGACATGACATGTGCTGACATGAGCTGCGAAGAGCTGAGGCAGAGTTGAGAAGAGATGAGACAATCCGAGAAGAGGTGAGATAACCTGAGGTGAGATGACATGGGATGAGTTGAGACGACCTGACATGAGAAGGTGGTGAAGAGCTGAGAAGAGCTGCGTTGAGACGAGCTGCGTAGAATGGAGAAACTGAGAGGCTGAGAGGAGCTGAAACGAGAAGAATTCAGATGAGGTGAGAAGAGATGAGAAAGCTTAGGTGACATGAGAAGGTGTGAGAACAGTTGTGATCAATTGAGAAGAGTTGAGATGAGCTCAGGTGACATTAGTTCAGATGGAATGAGACGAGATGGAACGTGAAAAGGGATGTCAGAGGAGTGAACTGTCAAGAGATTGCTGCGGCAAAGCGCAGGGTGCTGCCCCACATCCTATAGGCACAGTTTGTTTTTGCTCTAAAGGCTTTAGGCCTTTTCATTTTTGAAACTTCCGCCCCCGGCTTGCCTGGGTACTATTTGTAGCCATGATCGCAGCCATAGTCGCAAACAGGGTATTTTAATAGGAACCCAGGATCAGCATTTTATATCATTCCAGTTCATGCCAACCCGCAATTCATAAACCACTAGTTTACGAATGGGGATTCCTTAAAACTATACCATATGTATCTATATGTTATTTTCTTTTTGTGAAGCTCTGAATTTCAGCTTCCGAAGCTGGAATCAGGAGCCCCAAGCGACCCAACCAGCCCAACCAGGCATTTTTGAAGATTCGGTGCCTTTCCAACGCCGAGTGGCCAGCCACGCACGCTCAGGCAGGGTCCTCCCACCTTGAAACTCACATGGAATCCAAACAAGCACGTTCGATCGCCAACTCATGTCCCAACTGACGCATACTTGTACTGTATAACTTTTTGGTCTTCTCATTTCCCCGTCAAATTTTTCCCTCAAAACCCATCAAACGCAATTGCAAACTTCCCCTTCAGAATCTCGAAGAACTGCCAGAAATTCGTCGAATTTCCCTCTCCAATTGGAAACTCCCAGGCGACGCCCCCAGTGACGAGCTTTCCTTGGGCAAATCGGCTTCCATCGCTGAGCCGGTGGTGAAGCGCTTCTCGCTGCGGGAGGAGCCGGTCCGAAAGCGTCTGTCCCTCGAGGTGCCCGACGAACCGCCGGTGCCCATGAGCGCGCGCACGGCGAGGAGGAGGAGCACGAACAGCGGGGCGGGGCGGAGGCCCAGACCGGGCCCCGCGGAGTCAGGACGGGATGGGGCTGGGGGATGGGCAAAATGGGATTTTTTGGCATGATGATGGGACATGAATATACTTGCTGTAAAGAAACAACTGAATATTGTGAATTATTGTCAAATATTGTTGTGATGTGTCTAGGCCTAGATCTGTGAATACGCAAATGCCTTCGTTCGTACAACATCAGACCCATGGATGCGAGCACAAAGGTTTAAAGTTTATGCCTGCCTGATTCATGGAACAAAGTGGGGACTGTGAGAGGTTGATCTGTGGAAAGTGGGGTGCAGGAACTGAGATCTTTGGCATCCCGCCTTCCCCAAACATTTCTAGACAAATAACAACGACTTCACAAATGATCGGACTTGGATTGGTGAACTATCCACAAGTGGCCAAACTCTTCAGGTTGGTGAATTATGATTATGACAACTTTTCCAACACTTACTGAATGCCATGCTAGAAACCTTGGTTTGTTGGACAAGAAACCGGTGGATGTGGCCCCAAGCTGGTTTCTTGGCTAGGAACCTGGTGCGGCAGTGTTGCTTACGCAAAGCTCACTGGCAGGAGCTTCACGAACGCGTTGCCTTGTTCGCCATGGGATGGCAATCCCGACGACGATGTAGTAATGAATAGTAATGATCCACAGGTGAATAGCCCAGACACCACTGTCACTGACTGTCACTACTATGTACCCTCTGGTAAACTAACATAGCTATTGGAAATCACCATTTTTAATGGGAAAACTCACTATAAATGGCCATTTTCAATAGCTATGTTAAATTACCGGAGGGTATTTGCTGTTCCAAGTGACCTTTTGCAACTGGCTGAGTCATCCCTTCGCAGGAAACGATCTAGTTCTCTTCGGCCAGCTCGGGTGCGCCTGAGGGGGGTCCTGTGGCAATTTTCGTAGATCCCGCAGGATTCTCCCGCAGTCTCGCCCAAATATCCAAAAACATCCCAAACTGGAGCTTCGTATGCTGTAAAACTGAATCTTTACCCAACTTTAGCCCGCAGCGAAATCGCTGTGTCACCAGACTCGGCATGTTGTTGCAGGTCTGGTCGATGCCACCAGATGTCTCAAAGGCACAAGCTTGGATGCTGTGGAAATTCTTTCATCACTTGCCCCTCGGCCTGTGATCACGCGCGATTTTCCGAAGCTGGAAGCTGGGTGATTTGGCAGCTGGGAAACATATTCATCCCACCTGGGGGCAGTTTCCGGGGGGTCCTGTGGGAGTCCTGTTGTCGCTCCGCAGGAGTGGACACAATTCGGATGCCGACCTCGATCTCGTGTTGGACTTCCTGCGGGATCAGATTGCCGTGAAGAAGGAGTTCCTCCGCATCGCTAGCATGGCCAGATCGGATGAACCGTACAAAGACAAAGAAGACGAACGGCACTGCTCCAAGGATGCCAACGAGCTCAAGGATGCCAAGGAGCTCAAGGATGCCAAGGAGCTCAAGGATACGATGGATGCCTGGCCAAACTTGTTGTGCATTATGGAATCTCACCCCCCGAAGATCATTGTATAATCCTGGAAAACTTTTTTTTTTTGGTCAAACGGCCTTGACCATTTTTTGTTTGGTCATTACGGCTTTGCTCCTCTGGAGCCACTTGTGTGAGAGTTGCTACGGCTTTTTACGGTCTTTTTTCAACAAAATGTCGAACAAAAACACGGTTTAGCTACACGTAGGCTTGTGTGAGAGCTGCCACGGTTTTTTTTTCCCTTTTTCTAAATAAAATGTCGACAAAAATACGGTTTTGCTACGAGTAGGACTGCACAGGTTCTTTGGATTTGACCATTCTTTTGGGTCATTACGGGTAAAACCAATATTTTACCAAAAAACTTATCGTTGCGGCTTTTTCCCATAATGATCAGAAAAAAATGTGTTTTTGGCTTTCCAGGGGAGAATTATATATTATATGAAACAAAAAAATTAACATATGAAGACCCCCTACTTGTAGAATCGCTCTGGAACCCAGCTTCCTTTGTAACGTTGAAGGGAATTCCAATTTTGAGTGGGGTTAGGGTTTTGGGCATAATATTAGATTTGATTATTATTATACCTTAATAATCTTTATATATATATAGAGGATTCAGCCTATGATTCTGGACAGCATAGATGATATTAGATGATAACTACCTACAATCCTGTGTCTATTGCAGTATAAATATAAATATAAATATAGAAATATATATATATATTATATTAACATATATATATACTATATTAATATATATATATATATATGATATATATATATATACTATATTATAGAGACTACAGCCTTTATAGCCATCTACAATCATCTGCATCATCTGCAGCCATTGCGAGCACGCCACCAAGGAGGACTCGGAGACGGAAACTTCTCTTCATCTTCTCGAGGCGGCCCGAAGCAGCCTCTCTGCCCGGCCCAGCAGCCCCAGCAGCACCACAGCCGCGCAGTCTTCCGCCAGACCCAGCAGCCCCAGCAGCGGGCCCACCTCGCACACTGCACCGCTGGCGCTGAGCGGCACCGATTTTGCCGCTGAAGTCGAGACCTTGTCTACACATTTTCAGCGGATTTTGCTGGATCCCCAGGCAAGATGACGGGGATTCCATGGTGGGCCTGGGGAAAGAAGAGCTTGCAACATTATTGTGGAGAAACATGAATAAAGGGACATATATGGAAATATAGAATTTGTGCGACCATACGGCAATTTTTGCTCGGACCCGGAAGTGATATCATCGTCCGCATCCACATCAACATCTCAAGGGTTTCTGGTGGTGAGATGTATCGCAAAGATGTCTGGACCTTCCAACATAAATGGTGGTGATACAGTAGGTATCTTGAACATTCTTGAACATGATTGATCATTATTTACTTTGTATTGTTCAACAGTTCAACATTTGAATTTCAACTTCAACCAGACACGTAACGACACAAACCGCTAGTGTCAGTCAGTCGAGGAGCAGCTCGCATGGTCTTGTGCTTTATTTAAGCTTTAATTTTATTGTTCTGCGGAACGCATGATGCTCCACGTTGGCTTTTGCACACCACATCAAACATGTTTCTTGCTGTGGGAACATGATTCTGGCATGCGGCATGCTTTGAAATCTTTGGCAGACGACAATGTGTGCGCGTATTCGTAGTTACTCAACATGGAGTTTTCCATTATTTTTCAATATTTTCAACCTGCCCACCATCAAACATAGCCAGTACCGAGTGCAGTAACACGCGGCAGCACCTGCCAGGTAAGACACAGACTAGAATGGCTTCAGCCGTGTCCCATGACCTTACGAGCCTTTCTTTGTTTGAGTGTCCTGGCTGAAAACCGGGTCCGTTTTAATGTTCATTCTCTGGGGAAGCTAGGGAACCTTATAGCTTCAGCTCGCAAAAGGTGCTTCGCAGCCATGCCTTATTTCGCCAGTCGTTTTTCAACTGAGGCTTTTCCACCCTGAACCCGACGAACATCGAATGCATCATCTCGTGGTGTAATGTGTTCCGTGCGTTGGAGGTGTTGAAAACTCTCCTCAGCAGCGACGCCATTGCGGTCAGCGAGAGTGAACTTGAGGTCCTGCCACTTGGACTTATAATCTGTTTGCGAGGCCAAGGAACCGGGATTGTTATCAGTTTTTGGGAATACTAAATGAAAAGACACTAAAGATTGAAATAGATTAATGGATAGATAAATAGATAGATAGCTAGCTAGCTAGCTAGGTAGGTAGGTAGGTAGATATTTATGGATTGATTATGCACACACACACATATATATATATATAATTTTGAAACACATTGAAATCCCAGGTTTGGATTGAACAGTGACGTTTTTTTTCCGAGTAGTTCTGTGGTGGTTCAAGTTTTTTCCTGCCATGTGCGCTGACACGTCCCCGGCCGGGTTGGCTGTTTGAGGTTCAAATTCATTGATGCGGATGGGAGCGGCGACCTCACCATGAGTGAACTTGTTCTGGGTGGGCACTTGACCAAATCTCAAGCAGAACAGCTCTTTGAGAAATGCAGGAGAAAGAACGATGCAGCGATCAGTGACAAGGACACCTCTCACGTCTCCGTTTTGCGGTTGGTGCATGTTGCTGCTTTATCCAGATCCAGGGGCCAGATAAGAATTGGGTAGAGCCCAAAGCCGGGTTCCATTGAGCCTCCTTGTTAGCCCGAAAGCATCGCTAATTCTTGGGTTAATGATTTGAGCCACAGCCAGATGTCAAAACAAGTTGCCTCCGTGTGCCAAGCGGCTGGTGGTTGACTGCGTTCAGGACCTCCGCAACTACATCAAGGGCTTGTCCATGGCCCCTGGCAAGGATATGAAAGGCGTCCTGGAAACTTTTGCGCATAGCCCAAAGGCTCATACCCCCGAAAACGGCACACCAGAGCCAGTGGATACGCAGTATAGAGGCTAAGGTGTTGACCCTTCGCTTGAATTGCCTTCACTGAACGAGTGTTAAGCTTGTGGCAGACACCGGTCCTGCGTACAATACTGCGAAAATCGGAACCACTTGGCCTGCGAAATAAACGCAACAACTCGGGGTCGAAATTGATCCAGGATGACGATTCGCCGATTACAGGCTGGTCTTAACATGTCTTAACGTGTCTATTTTTTACAACCCAAGTCTGGGGGAACCAATTCGGACCCATATCCGAGCAGAACATCTCATATCAAAAAGCTTTCTGAGTTCCAAAGCACCCCAGGCAGCTTAGGCATTTTGTAGGCCAAGACACTGTCGGTCTGGGATTCCGTTCTCCAGGGTTCTTCCTGGCCCGGAGACACGAAGAGTCTGGATATCCGGCTGTAGCTATTTCTTCCGGCATGGCCCGGTATGGCTCAAAAACGGGGTGTAAACGGACCTGCCATTGTAGTATTTATACAGATGTATTTATTTTAATTTATTTTATATAAGTGTATTTAAATGTACTGTAACAGTATATAGTTACTATACGAGGTGCATTGAGCAACCTCAAAATGCGGGTCAATATTTTTGAGCTATCGGAACTCTTTTTGGAAATATCAAATATCCTTTTGAAAGCAGTCTGAGGAATTTGCTTGTGCCAGCTCCGTCTGTTAAGACAGTGGTGCTGCCTCTGCGCTTTCTTTTTAGCCAGAGCAGGGGTGGTGAAATGTCTAAGGGAATTCCCCGTAGGCCGACGATTTGGGGGGTTGCTACCCACACACACACACTATAAACACACACATATATATATATACTGTATATATATATAATGTATTTGGGATGTTAATCTTCATCATAATCCATTAGATGAACTATATCTAGAATACACACGCACACATACACACACACAGATATATATATATGTATGGGAATCCCCATCGCCCAAGCATTATTTGGGATGTCAAAATCATCCCAAAATGGATCAGATTGTGCATTTTCATACATTTAAACATCATTTTACCACAACCCTGCAGAATAGAAGACGCCCCAAGGTACAGACGTCAGTGTCTCACAGTTATCAAGGCGCACGTATGTTGCATCCCTAAAGGGACGCACGATGTGCAACAAAACTCACCCTGCCAAAAGGCTCGCTTAGTGTAACTGGATTGAAACCACCATATAACATCATATAACCGGGGGTACATATTCCAATTATGGCCGGGCATCAATATTTTACATAGTGGTTATGAACGAGTTCCTCAGTAGGGCGCAGTTCCAAATCGGAGCCGCACAATCTTGAATCACTGCTTGAGGAAGCGGTTCCTACCAATGATGCATTTATGAATTCATGGTCAGACCCACTCATCCACATCACTCTGACTACTTCAATTTTCATTGTTCTTTCTTGCCTTTTCCCCCAGATGAATACACTCGGTGGATTAGACCCTCTCATGCAAAGGATAGGTCAAAACCGCAAGGTGTCTGGGACATTTTGGGGCTGCTGAGGTTATCAATTACCCTCTGGTAATTTAACATAGCCATGGAAAATCATCATTTTTAATGGGAAAATCCACTATAAATCACAATTTTCAATAGCTATGTTAAATTACCAGAGGGTATTGGTTGTAGCGTATCCCAATTCGCAGGATATGGCTATACCACCAGGACGCCATTCGGTGTCGATTTCCGTGAAGTCGCCAGGAGCTGCATGAGTGGAAGCACGGAGGCCCAGGTGAAACTCCAGCGGCGTTTGAGAAAATTGAAGCCCTTTATTAGACGTTTACATACCTATGGAGACCACGATTTTACATCACTTTACTGTACTAGGCAAATAAGCAATTCATCTACACACGGGGCATTTTCCATTTCCATAGCTATGTTAAATTAGCAGAGGGATCTGGAGGGTATTATTTCACATCCAGGGTCAGAGTTTCTTAAAAGTATCCACTTTTTTCCCAGATTTCCGGCAAGACACTCCTTGCACCAGGGGCGTGTTCAGCTACTCTATGGTATTTTTTTCACATGGCAATGGAATTCAACCGTGAATCATTGAACATCATTGAACTACAAAAAACATCAAAAAAACATGTGTTCAGTTCCAACGGGGCGAACCTGGCCATGACCCCCTGGTTCCGAGGCTCGGGATTTACCGCTTGAAGGTGCAAACCCCTGGGGTGGAGGAGGAACTGAAGAGCCTCGATGACCTTTGGAAATGCGCGGCCAGCCCAGAGGCATTTTTCTGGGAGCAAGGACCTTCGTAATTATTCGAGTATTTGATCGTTTTGTTATTTCGTTTCGAAAAGGGTTAGCTATACTCGTGTTGGCCAGGAAGCAGACAAAGCATTTTGATGAAACGCATGGTTTTGGTGTTGAAAATCTATTCATTTTGGTGTCTAAGGATGTTTGAGGGTTTTCATTTTGGACAATTACTTCTTATAGTTCAGGTCCAGCTTGGGCGCTTGTGACACCTAGGCGAATTTTTCCCTTGTTACGTCGAGTGGGCCCGGCACCCAGCGGACCGAAGACCTCGAAGACCGGCAGACGCCAATGCTCTCGCTTGACCAGGTCAAAGGAACTTCTCGATATTCACGGTATTTGGTGTTGGCCGCTGCACTCAGAGAAGTTCTCCACATGGCTTTGTCTGAGATAGCCAGTGTGTAGCCGCTATGTAGCCCTGAAGCCCCTAAAGTCCTAAAGCCAATGGTTCATCATCATTTCCCGATGAAATGGCGATATTTGGAATCTGGAGATATACCCTCATTTCCAGACACACTCATATACTGAGATCCGAGAGAAACAGCCTCACTTATCTCACAGTTTTGGCAGTTGAACGGGTTCAACTTTTGCATATTGAAAAGTTGCATGGCCCAATCAAGATCGCGTTTAGGACCAGCAAAAGACAACCTCAGCCAAAGAAAGTGTAACTATCTGGCGCCTGGCCGATTGCCAGAGCCTCGTTTTCAGCCTGTGAAATTCGGTGTGGTTTTGATGGGGAAATCATCTAGAATGGGGATTAATGGGAATATTGCTGGAAATTCTGTATATTTGGAGGTAGTTTTTCAAATTGACCCATACCAACCCATTGACTGTTGGATACCTCCAACTTCTGAGGTAGCGAGAATCACATCAAAGGCCACACGTTGACCGCCAAGCAAAGGACGCAAGAGTGCCCCGGGCCCGATTTTTCTGCGAGGAAAGGCCCGGCCCATGGCCCTGCCCTGCTGCCGTTGGAGCCAGGTTTGAGATCCTTCATGAGGACTTTTTGAAGGCACGGTTTCCGGAGGTTTCCGAGGGAGTCTTTCCATCCAAAACAAGATCCATTTTCTTTAAAACACTGAACGCTGGTTGGTGGTTTGGAACTCCAACTGACTAATATTTTCAGAGGGGTTGAAACATGTTGAAACCACCAACCAGACGACATGGAACCACAAGACATAGGTTTGGAAGATGAGTTTACTGAGGACCTTTTTGATCCCCATGATTCTCCATGGTTTCCGGGAAGTTTCCATAAAGTGACGCAGCACACTAGACAGGAGTATTTCTTTTGAACAAATAACCAACTAAATTAATAAGCACATATCAATACACAATATCTGTACCCATATCGATCGTAATATTGTTCTTGACGCTAATGTCGATATTGATGTCGATACGCTAATGTCGATATTGGTGTCAATATTGATGTCGCATGACATATACACATAGAAGTACATCAAAAAGCACACACACACACACACGCGCACACGCACACACGCACACACACACGCACACACGCACACACGCATACACGCATACACGCATACAGACATACGTACATACGTACGTAAGTACATACATACATGCATGCATGCATGCATTACATACATTACATACATTGCATACATTACATACATTACATACATTACATACAATACATACATTTCACACATTACACACATTACACACATTACAGACATTACATACATTACATACATTACATACATTACATACATTACATACATTACATACATTACATGCATTACATACATTAGTTACATTAGACACATTACATACATGACATACATTACATACATTACAAACATTACATACATTACATACATTACATACATTACATATATTGCATACATTGCATACATTGCATACATTGCATACATTGCATACATGACATACATTACATACATTGCATACATACATTACATACATTCCATACATTACATACATTACATACATTACATACATTACATACATTACATACATTACAATTCATTACATACATTACATACATTAGATACATTAGATACATTACATACATTACATACATTACATACATTACATACATTACATACATTACATACGTTACATACATTACATACATTACATACATTACATACGTTACACACATTACATACATTACATACGTTACACACATTACAT
>Ga0126342_10021457_pt1 | contig 10769 bp, 12 predicted proteins | sample Cyp1metagenome_FD_92528 | JGI IMG/M metagenome (GOLD analysis project Ga0126342, IMG submission 92528) | Coral microbial communities from Lord Howe Island, Old Settlement Bay, Australia - Cyphastrea 1 metagenome | ecosystem: Host-associated > Invertebrates > Cnidaria > Coral ... | reverse complement strand
TTGTAGTTTAGGAACTTCAGACATCCAGGGTTGCTACTTGCCAAAGGGAATTACATATATGATATATACCCTTATACATGAAAGAAACCCAATTCCTTGCAGAACTACATACATAGAATATAGATCCCCAGTGAACATATACTTGAATCACGGGCGGCTGCAGAAATCCAGCAAAACCTGAGGAAAAAAAAATCCCCGGATCAAAATAGATAGCCGGTAATATTCTATGTATAGGTTTTTTTTTTCGATTCCGGAAGATGCTTTTATTCTATGTATAGGTTTTTTTTACCGATTCCGGAAGATGCTTCTGGAGGCCGAAATTATCGATTCTGTATTCTATATATGCCATCTACGTTATATATATATATATATACCCTGGGGGCGGGACCCTATAAATAATGGGTCCCGGAACCCAATGGGCGGGATTTTATAAGCGATATTAGAAGGGGGATTATATACGTATGTTGGAGCATTCCTTGTGCAAACCTTGTCGCTTTGCCTCATAAGAACACAGTGAGGTACAGTCGTTTGAACGGACTACTGCCGCGGAGATAGGCAAGAACAGACATTAAAAATCATATCAGAAAACAAGCAAAATGATCAAAATGTATGTGTTGCTGGGGCACAACCAAAAAGGCCTATTGGCATCACAATATTTTTCATTTGCAATCTTTCATCACTGATGTTTGTGGATTTGGCATGATTTGACTAAAGCTCCAACGCTCCACTGTTGTCATAGACGTTCACGAAAGGAACCTGCGAGAGCAAGATGTTTATCATCCAGCTCCCGAGAGATTCCCCAATCACATCAGACTAGCGAGAAAAAGAAATTAAGCAACCATCATACTTTCTGAATTCCAAGATCACATTATCGCAGTTTGATTTTCCCCTACAGTTTTGTGGTTGGTTCTGTCGTTGTCCATAGCTATAACATCATTGCGACGAAATCCCCATGTTTTTGGTTGAATACACCATCAAGATCCATCCATATCCATCCAATTTCATCCTAATTCCCCATCAAAATCCTCATCTTTGAATGGTCCAAAACCCCCTTTTACCGCAGCTCAAAAGAGTGTCCGGCCTTCTCTTGCAGCCACTTCACCATGGGATTTTGAGAAGGATCCTACCAGATGTTTCAATGGATGGTTTGTTGAAGGGAATATCATCGAAAATGTGTATATATATATATATTGATGGATAATCACCCAAAAAAAATGGTATATCAATTACAATGGATGATTGTAGAATGGAGAATCCTTGCGATATGAATCAATATATAATATAATAATATATAATATATTCATTATATCCATTGATTTAAGAACGCTATATCGACTGACAAAATAATCATCAACTAATGGGATCTTGATAATATGCGTTGATCTAAAAATCAGATCTCAATTATATACTGGATTATAATTTTAATGGAATAATGGATAGATGTTTGAATGATTATAGCATGGATGATTATCATATGGATCCTGGATGATTGATATTCCGAATTCATATCAATGGAATCCAATGGATGGACTATTCCGAAGGGATATCCTATTGATTGATGTTTCAATGGATGGTTCAATTTCATGGCATATCAATGAATTACTTGGGATCGTCATAGGGATTATCCAATGGATTGTCATTTTTCAACGGATGATTAGATAATCGGATATCAATTAATGGACGATTCATGGGATATTCTAGTGGATTCTAATGGATTGTGAATTGGATTGTTGATGATTCATTTTATATCCATAGGTTCATGATCTCCTTTGGGATTTCCTTTATCATAAGTGGATACCCATGGATTGTTGATGGATATCGCATGACAGATATGACAGATCCATAGCTGATGTCTTTAGTGACTTCCAGCTGACTTCTTCGGGCTCCTCATCCTCCTCGTCGGCTGTCAGTGTTTTGATTCCGGTGTACACCTGCCGGAAACAGTGGATTGAAGCAAACACAACATGGGATCAAATGGAAATGGGTCAAAGATCCAGCAAGTTGGATGATGGTTCAGTGCAGCTTGGTCTTTTTTGAATTCTGACTTATAGCCTATAGAAAAAACTTTGGCAAATCAGGTTTCGAACAGTCACAAGGCATTCGCAAGGCATTCGCAAGGCATTCGCAAGGCATTCGCAAGGCATTCGGGCGAGCCAGGAAGGTGCCAAAGACAAAGTGCATGAAGAGCATCGCATGCATCATGTACCTCCGCTGGTTGAATCTCCAGGAAAGAATGTTGGCAAGTTGGTTTACCTCGTGCACCAAAGATACCAAAGCTGTAAAGAGTTGTAAAGTTTACAAAGGGGTGCTTGAAAGGCTTGAAAAGTTGCTTGAAATATCTTGAAACCATCTGGAAAAGTTGATCCGATGATCCAAACATCCAGACATCGTATGACATAGTGGGATCCTGGGATCTTGATCACTGGAGAGCGGTTCACTCTCCCACGAAGATGAAGAGCAAGCGAAACAGCACGGCTCCGCAAATCCTCAGTCGCGTGGGTCGATGATAAACTGTGGTCCCCCATGGACCTGTGAAATCCTGATCGAATTGAAATGAATTGAATAAGCATGTCCAAATCAAAAATCAAAAGAAAGACATTGGATTCCATCACTTTAAGTCCTACAGCAAGGCATCAGTCATCTGCCGCCAAGCAGCCCAAGGTAGAGGGGGCGGTGTTTCAGGTGATCTGGCGTGCCGTAGAGGTTGAAAATGAGGTGAAAGACCTGGTGATCCGCAAACCACAGAGTTGCTGACTGCTGACTGCTGCACTCTGGGTGTCGCACAAAGAGGTTGTCGAATGACAGGAGCCATTCCAGCATGTAGCCGCCTGAGCTGATGGCATGGCAAGGCTTGTGAAGGTGAACATGAACTTGATAGGTACATCCGAGGGCCAAGCTCATCCACATAAAAGCGCCACTTCTTCCGTGAGTGTACCAAATCCATCCTCATGTTCAGGGTTGAGTTTGATATCAGAGATCACCAATGGAAGAGGATATATAACTGAGCCACTGGCCACAGAATGCAAATGCTGTGGAAATCCAGAACATGGTGTAGCGAAGCGCACCTCGGTATCTTGAAATGCCCTTACCTTGGCCATCGCGGCCATCACCTTTGCAGGCCTGTGACTCCAGGAAGCAGCTCTGGTGCCAACAAAGTCACGGCCAATGGTGAGCTCCTCTGGGTTCCGGTTCAGGAAGAAGTTGTCGAACATCTCAGATCACACTGTAGTCTTGACGCTGTCTTGACTCTGTGGACTGTCCCAATTCCGTTTTACAAATCACCCCTTTCTCGTCACCTTTGGACTGAATCTCCAAACAATCCGATTTTTCCCCGACCGAACTCACATGCGGCCGTCGCCCCCCATTGAACCCAGCAGCAATTAGACAGATGAAGACTGCACCAAAAGTGGCCCATGAACTCATCTCCTGTGGTGTTGCAACTGTTCCCTTTCCTCAGGGATGCTGCTGATGTCCCATCCTCACCAAAAATCCATATGATAGGTTTGTTAACCTTTTCCAACTCTCTCTTAATGGACTACCCTGGCATGCCAAAGTCCTCAGCCTCAAAGAGCTTCACTTGGCCATCGCGGTCGAGGGCATGTCTCCAAACATCCTGCCGCAGACTGAAAGGGCAGGGAGTCTTTAAGGAGGAAACCGGGAAACCCATCAATTTGTGAGAAAAGCAGAAGAACATGTTTTTTGTTGGAAAGGTAATGGTGTTTATCCAAAAATCAACCATCAATCAACCATCAATTTGGGGGGAACAACACTAGAATCCATGGTTTGAAATCCAATGCATTCTCACTCTCACCTAATTTGGTTGATCATCATTTTCCCTCTGTGTATGACCCCCAAATGTCGTCCTACGGTTGAGAAATTCAAGTTCCCCATTATTGGCGGAGTTGATGGCCATGTAATCAGGCTATACCTGGTTGTTGGACAAACCCATCTGTATTGCGCTTTTGCTGCTTTTGTAGTCGATTCTTGAATCACTCTCTTAAATAATGTGAATAAATCCGAGTGTGATCAACAATAAATGATGATCGGATTCTTGGCCATAGGGTAAACTGTCTCGCAAGGCTTGGTGAATGATTGCTTAAGCTGGTGGGACTTGCTATCGAAACGAAGCTGCAGAATGCTGCAGTCCTTGTTGGCAACAGACAAGAGGGATTCTGGAAGCATCTTGGCCTTGTGAGCGAAAAGCTGGCTTGACCGTACACGTTTCAATCGCGGGAATCGTGTTCAACCTGCCACTCAGCCGCACCTTTGTACAGCCGAAACTTCAATATTCGGACAAAAAGTGGACGGGAAGTGGACACACCCCTCTTGAGCCCGTCCTCGGGAAGATGCATATCCATCAAGACAAAAATGCAGCTTGTTGATATCAAAACACATGTAACCGTCTTCTTTCACCCAAACGAAGCATAGGTAGCATTTTCTGTTCTAACCAAATGTTCTAGATATGTAGCAACTACATAACATCATTGGCTTGCGCTACCTATGTCCGCCAAGAACAATTGAGCAACTCTCAAGTGTTCATCTTTTGCATTGCCCATTGTGCTTTTTCACAGAGAGGCTGCTTATTGCAACCTCTCAGTGCGTGCTGGATGGGTTACTGCGAAGGCATCTGCCCTCGCCAGCTTTCTGTATATGGGTACTTTGCTCCATGCAGTAGATCCAGCGGCCGCGTCACTTTCCACTCAGAAACACCACGAACCTCCGGCCCAAGGACAGCTAGACATGAGCTACAAGACGATCTTGGTAGATCTTGGTAGATCTTGGCAGTGGATATGGATCCCATCTTCTGGGCGCCTCATGAAGGCCACGAAGTCCAAGGATCCCGGCAATCCATCCTGGGGCGACCCATGTTGACACCCCCCCTTTAACCCTTTGGTTTGATGGCTACCAGTATAACAAGTGTCCAAGTGTTATTTTATATATCAACTGTCATTTGATGTCCCATCATACACGCAAACATTTCTGGTTGAAGGCCATACACTACCTTTTGCACCTTAAATATGGGCTTCTCGGGGTGGAGATTCTTTTGTAGAACCAGTGTCCAATAGAAGGTAGAGTTCTTCGCAATCAAAATCCAAGCAAGATGCGCTGAGAAGCGCCGATAAGCTGCTACTGAAAACATTGGGAGAAAGGTCCTCTCGGCAGAAAGCCAAGTGCTTTGTGAAGTCCCTCAATGCGTCAGCTGTGCGCGGCACCTGCTACAGTGTTCTCAAAAAATGAGAAAGGAAAGCAGCCTTATCCAAAAGCACGTGAGCAACTATTTCTATCTTGGGGCCACCATCATCAACTCTTAACATCTCAGAGATTTTCAGATGCAACCCTCGGCACGTAGAAATGAAACCATTGCTGCTCCGGATTGCATAGACGTCACAAAGCAAAGCATCAGAAAGTGTCTACAGCAGAAGTCCACTTTTTTGCAACAGGGTATTGAACCATTCGAAAGTCCACCCCATAAATTGCACTATCTCCTTCATATGTGTTTCTAAGGCCCTGGGGGATTCCTTGAAACCAAGTGGCTGGCCTGGTTGCGGTCCCGCAAGATCCGCATGTAGTCTTGCCGCATCAACTCTCCAGTCTTGCTGGAGTCCTCAAGGGTGTCTGAGCGTCTGCTTCAGCCACGAGACACACGAGACATGATGCAGTGCACTGAGGGACCCAAGGGGCCAACGTAGGAGTTGAAAACAGCCCGCACCACAGCCATGGCAGCCTGCAGAAATGCAAAACTTTGAAATGGAGGAATTACACCCATTCTGCAAAGGTAGAAAATGGTGGATATCATGCGCCACTCATCATTGAGATTTCACTTGTCATAGAGATCACAGAGGGTGGATCTATACATCCATGTATCTGCATATATACTTATTGTTATCATTATTACTATTTATTATGATGATTATTATTATTAGTAGTAGTATTAGTATTAGTATTATCATTATTATCATTATTATCATTATTATTTATTATGATTACTATGATTATCATTAATCATTTATTATTATGATTGCTATTATTATTACTATTATTACTATTATTATCATTACTATTATTACTATTACTACTATTGTTGTTATTATTGTTATTATATATATATAGTGTATCTATATGGTATTGGTCACCTATCCACCTACTTTGTTTGTAGAAACGTCTTTCCTATATCTTTCTATCTGGATAGCAGTGACTTATCCTCGCCTCCTCAGGTGGTTCAGGCTTCGGCCGCCGTGGCCCTTCATTGGCGAGAAGGTCCTGAAGGATCTGGGCAGAGGACACGCCATTAGCGTACGGAAAATATGTGCCATGATCAAAAAATGATGCGAATAATTTTGAATATGGTTTCTGGTCATCCATCCCATATTATTGAGAATCCTTGTCGGTATCATGGCTATGTAAATCCCTACCAATGGATTGGTGACCATCCCCCAAGATATTCCAGGTACAAATCATGAAATGAGGTCAGCATCTGTTCAGTTTGGTGCAATACAGGTCAGCCTCGGCAAAAGTTGCGCTTCTTGCAGTTTCCTGTCCAGCATAGCCCGTCAACAAATGCATCTTTTGATGGATGAAAAATGAATGCAACGGCACCTCCACCAAATGCAAAAAGGCCAAGAAATCCTGATGCCACGCGGGTAGCCACTGTGAACCCATGAAGCTCAGGATCAACTGTTTGACGCGGAAATGGTTTGCAAATCTATATACTGTAAATGGAGGATTCTATGGAAAGATCATCAATGGGGAATTTTCCATTGCCATGTTTGATTCCCCGAGGGTAGATCTGGCTGGTGAAATGGGCTGGTGAAATGGGCATGCCTCAAAATCTGTCCCCCCAAATTGGATGGTTTCAATTTTTTTCTGGTCCAAAAATATGACCAATTTGGTGGTCCATTGGGTACCCCATTTTGGCCCATATTCAAATGTAGTGCAAACTGCGGGGTGAATATAATCTCCTCCCAGCATCCAAAGATGCTAAACCTCCCTCGATTGTACATTTCCCAATCCCTTTTACATGCGGGTGGAATGATTATTTCGTATGCAATCAAAATTGATGGTTGCATAGTCAGTGTGACAGTTGTGGCGGTTGCTCCCAGTTGTGAAAATACGCTGAAAATGACACCAGAGGGTACCAGGTACCCCATGGCCATATATCCCCATATCGACCCGCCACACTTTCCAAACCGAGTCGCGATGCTTTGCGCCCCACGTCCTGCTGCTAGCTCCAACACCCGGCTGCGCCTAGCTATCAAGTGTCTCCCTCAGATCACTAGGTCACTTCCCAGATACGTGAGATTTTGAAGATTAATTGGGAAAACCATAGCCCAAGTTGTCACGAATAGGAAGCTCGGTTCTCCAAAACAAGTACCCCAGTTCCCCAAAGTTGGAACCTAAGTTCAGTCTTGAAAAGTATGTATGATCACACTTGGAAACGGTTTTTTGCTCTGTGGTAAAGGGATCATTCACGCTAGGCCGCTAAGCTGGTAGTATCCTCATGAGGAATATCAACCGCTTTCGGTTTCCGGATTTGCTGTGGTGGCACATGGGTTTCAGGGACACAGCCACTGGGGGCCGCACGACATGTAATCCAAGTTGATCCGTTGCTCTCGAAGAAGTTTGTCCAATTCAGCTGCGCTCAAGTGGACACCTGCCAAAAGTTCCAGCCTATGGATTCCACAGCAGGTGAGGTGGGTCAGATTGGGCTCCCCAAAAATGTCACGGACTCATGGCGACAGGAGAGGCTGGTGAAAGGTGTGAAAGGTCACCGCTCTTTTGCCCCAAATGAAACATGTGGATAGCCGCATAGCCCTGACCTGAAAGGCTCATCCCTGGCATCCAGCCAATGGCATATTGCTGGAAGCATCCTGGCCTCAGAATCACCACAGACGACTTCCACTCTGAGATGGGATCAATGTGTATGCCTTTTTGGATAGGATGTTTCTCATCTCTTTCTGCAAGTTGGTGTTCCAAGTATCATAGAATTCGATAGATTCATATATGTATATATGTATATATATATAGATTCTAGATGGATTCCACCCAAACTGCAGTGATTTCAGCTCCGAGGGTGCCACCACAGCAAGCCGTGCCCAAATGACACCGCTGGCCCAATGCCCTGCAGTGCACCATTCCACAGCGAGGTCACAGCCGTGGCACAGCTGAGTGGCTTGCGAGAAGCGCTTCCACATCAGGCATGGGCGCAAGTCTCAGTGACAGCTGCAGGGTCACTTGTTTGGGTTGGGGTTGTTTCGGTATGGTTGAAAATCATCAAAAATCGTTTAAACAAATATCCTCGTGGATATGTTTAAATATCAAGAACCGATTACATGTTTCGTATGGCCCACATGGATCATTGTTGCTCATTTTTGATGGTCCGTTCCCGAGATGTCCCAATGTGTAAGGCAATGGCTCTCGATGTCGAAGCCTTTGCGGTCGACGGATTCAAATGGACGAGATCAACCATCCCAAAATTGGAGATTAACTGGATTAGCATTAAACATTTTAAATCACCAGCAAAAATGTGGCGATCTAACATTTACAAAAATCCAAAAACAAGAGATTTGACAATCAAAAAAGTCGGATGTCACCATCCAAACCTGATCCATGCTTCAAGCCCCTGCCCCGGTGACGTGGTGAACTTGGAACGGCACCGGGTCCATGTTTGCAGCGGCTTGAATGGTTCAGTTGGTTCAGGATCCACGTCCTGTGAGTACAAAGAGGTTGGACATTGGTATTATACAATGATATAATATTATATCATATATATATATGCAGTATATAACTTAAAACCAATAGACATTGGATATGTCTAGTATCATAACTTATAACTATCTACATATATATATATAGCTTTGGTGTCCACAATGAGTAACTCCTCTATAAATCCAAATCTTGATCTACTGAATCTACTACTGTCCTGTTGAATCTTATCCACGTTTTCGTCCTGCATCTTTTCAGGCATGAACCTGGCTTGCCACTGGCACCATGTCAGGATGGCTCACTGATCATGCTGCGAACTCTGTCCGCTATTGGAAACATGTCAATGTGGTACCCCTAAATCCACTGGATGTTTTTTCTTGACATAATTTTCCCAATTGGAATTCGTATTATGGGGTCAAATCATGTCAAATCCCCAGATTTAAGACACATCCAAAGAACAGCAAACCAGCTGTCAGCAGTTTGGCGTTTTGACTCTTGGATTCCAGTCGAGCCACATGGAATCCATGCTCCCAGCACTGCCTGAACCGTGGTTTCATCATGGCAACAACTGTGGGATCAAAGTTGAACTTCCGCAGTGTATATATATATATCATTATATATCATTACTCTCTTGAGGCAATTACATTTAAACATGGCAGAAACATGTCGGAGTATGTATAAACAATTGTAAACATATACGCACGCTCCATATCAATGATGTCTGTATGGTGACGTCACCCGATCCCGCCTCTTGACGTCGCGCGGCTTGAGAGAGAACGTGGCGTCACGACACTTGTGGCCATCATTGACTTCCTCCCCCGAGGATGGCAATGTCTGGATAGGTCAGACTTGGATACCTTTGACCCAAACATAAAATTGTATGATACTGAATGTAAAAAATATGACAAAAATCTGCAGTCTTCTGGCCCATTGATGAGTCTGGATTTGAGCGAACACAAACGAACACCGACTAGAAGAAACACTATTCGTGTCTGTCACTGACTGAGAAGTGCCTTGCGGAAGTTTCTCCTACCTCCTGGTAACGAGCATGTTTATCATCCAGCCCTCAATAAATCCAAGATCAATGACCGTATCACGCCCAGAAATGGATTCCCTACCCTTCTGGATTGAATTCCCATGGATTGATCCAGCGATCCTTGCAGAGAAGCTTTGCCCTGGTCGAGTCGACCGAGTCGACAATACGTGTGCTTGCCTTACGACAGTGCCCAAAATGGATCTGTTGGATCTTGACGGTCTAACAGATCTAACAGAAATTAAAAAGATTGAATTTTTATGGAACTTTCCTGAAATGACATCTAAGAATCTGGTTTGGGGCTCTCAGATTTCAGGAAATGCGCACCTCTACCATCTCGGACCCATCTGTTGGCCGAGTACCAGACCTCGTCCAGTCAGGCTTCAATCTCTCCTGGTCAAAGTCACAGGGCCCAATCCAAAGCCATGACAGTCGGCAAGACAACAACAATTGATTTCGGGTGCAAACTGTGTCCTCGCCATCATCCCAATGCCACGACCTGGCAGTCCGGCCAATACGTTTTCTCAACAGTGTGGTCAGGGCAATGCCAAGGCCCAAACGATTGCCCCAGACGACCGAGCAGAACCTTTGGGCCAATTGACGCGTGTGGTCTTCCTTGACCATCCTCAGTCATCAATAATGGTCTCACTCGTGTTCCCTCAATAATAAAATAATAATAAATGATAATAATGTTACACTGTTACATCAATTTTGGATCCCCACTCTGCTTCTAGTGCTTGTCCAAGGGGTAGCAATTCTGTCCAACTTGCCTTGGGACAAGGTCAGCCACAGATCGGTTACATCATCCATAGAGAACATGTATGCATGTATGTATGCATGCATGCATGCATGCATGCCTGCCTGCCTGCCTGCCTGCCTGTCTGTCTGTCTGTCTGTCTGTCTGTCTGTAGTATGTATGTATATGTATGTATATGTATGTATATGTATGTATATGTATGTATATGTATGTATATGTATGTATATGTATGTATATGTATGTATATGTATGTATATGTATGTATATGTATGTATA
>Ga0126342_10021456_pt1 | contig 10769 bp, 11 predicted proteins | sample Cyp1metagenome_FD_92528 | JGI IMG/M metagenome (GOLD analysis project Ga0126342, IMG submission 92528) | Coral microbial communities from Lord Howe Island, Old Settlement Bay, Australia - Cyphastrea 1 metagenome | ecosystem: Host-associated > Invertebrates > Cnidaria > Coral ... | reverse complement strand
CCTAGCCCTGTATGTTGCCCACCTACAGCCCTCCTAGCCCTGTATGTTGCCGACCTACAGCCCTCCTAGCCCTGTATGTTGCCCACCTACAGCCCTCCTAGCCCTGTATGTTGCCAACCTACAGCCCTCCTGGCCCTGTATGTTCCCGACCTACAGCCCTCCTAGCCCTGTATGTTGCCAACCTACAGCACTCCTAGCCCTGTATGTTGCCAACCTACAGCCCTCCTAGCCCTGTATGTTGTCGACCTACAGCCCTCCTAGCCCTGTATGTTGCCCACCTACAGCCCTCCTAACCCCTGTATGTTGCCAACCTACAGCACTCCTAGCCCTGTATGTTGCCCACCTACAGCACTCCTAGCCCTGTATGTTGCCAACCTACAGCACTCCTACCCCGGTATGTTGCCAACCTACAGCCTCGGTAGCGCTCATGATGTCTATCACCAGCCCTACATCAGGCCTCAGGAGCCTTCGCCACGTGCTCAGGCTTGATGGTGGCAACATCCACCACGCCCATGGTCAAGGAAGGTTTCAGGAGTTTGTCCATGATATCCTCCACACAAGGAGATCTTGGACAAAATCGCAGTGTGGTAAACCCAGACAAACCCATTCTTAACCCCACGACTTCAGGTGTCGACCTGCAAAGGGACCCCATGGGACCCCCCACCTTGGGATGAATGGGATCGAAAATGGCCGTGGCATCCATCCCCGCTGCATCGGTGATGAGCTTGGCACCACCAGGGTGGACCTTGGCGAATTTCGTCAAGTCATAGGCCTGCGACGTGATCGACGTGCAAGGCGTAAGATGATCTTCCCGAAACCAATGGTTGGGGAGTTCTCCTCAAAATATCTTATATGTGGAGATACAATATTGTCTTAAGTGTATATTCCATATAATTGTATATACACATATATAATTATATACATATACATATCAAATCTTGGTTGGATAAGAGATAAACTCCACAAATGTCAGGTCTTCTGGCCATCTCTAACGACACCTTCCTCAACCACTGGACCACCAGTGACACGACCCGTGGCCTTTCCGTAGAGAACGACCCAGCAATCCTCCTTGGTGTTGTGCTTGGCCACCTCTTCCATGCCTAAGTGAAGCCCAAGAATTTCCAGGCTTTCCAGGAAGCAACAAAAATCACAAACTTTAGGTATGGTGTTTTTGTTTGGTACAAGATCATGTTATATAATGACGTTTATTGACGTTTTATTTATGTGCGTTTAATCCCACCAAAAGGCACATCTATTAGAATAGAATGGAGACACTAAGTTGGATGGTCACTTTCCAAAGGTGCCACCCTTCGTCAGTCGTCCCAGAAGCTCAGGGCTGCCGCCATGATGACAGGGGAGCTGCGAATGGGAGCGATGCGAGAATCCGACACTGAGTCTCAAGCTGCGGATATGCACCGAACAAAAAAAACTTGAAAAAAAAACAAAACGTCCAAAATCTTCGAAATGCATGGTGAATACAACACGATATCATCATTTATATAAATTTATATCAATCTATAGATTGGTTGTCATTTTGGTGGATCTTATCTCTCTTTTCTGTCAACCAAAAAACATTCAAAAACCTTCCGCTCAACAACCTTGCACCCAAGATTTGCCCTGAAATCGACCACGAAAGCCAGCAGAAATGTGGCCCTTGGTCGTCTCTGGAATTTCTGGTTGATCCTTCCAGGTAGGAGATAGGGAGGTTATATAAGTATGAAAGGTAATTTGACTTATTTGCAACCAACATCAAAACATCTCAAAACACATCAATTTATTGATGATACACCCACTATGCCCCCATTTTTTGCAGGTTGAATCCCTAGTTTTTGTTATAAAAATTACACCAAGCAGCCACGCATCTCCGCCTCTCGAGGCAACATCACCGGCAGTTTTCGCAGGGCCGACCAAAGCTCACCTGCGGGACTCATCCAGTGGATGCTGCTTATTCTGGGCTGGGGTCGCACCTTCTTTATGGGATGTGTTGGGAATATACATAATATAGAAATACGGAATGGCATATTAGCCATGAAATCTCTTTTTAGTTTTTGTTTGATGTGTTTTTTTTCTGTGGTGGTGCATTTTTTCCATCAAGAATTGGATGCCAGAAACTGGCCAGAATATCGAGCATTCACCTTCAGGAATCGGGATCTTAATCCAGCATTCATGAAAAAAGAGACCACAATGGGCGCACGCGCATCGTATGCCAACCATCATGAGCAAATAATAAGGATGCAATATAGAGGTAAACAAAATCCTGATATTTCCTGATAAATACAGGTGACAATACTGGGCAAACCACCGACAATACTGAGATTTCACAAAGTTGTAGCCAAAACAACCCATGGTCAATCTCCCAAAACAAGGGTACCTCCATAGCCTCCATATCCAAGTCAATAAGGCATGAGATACGCCAACTGGAAAATCCTGCATTTACAGATGATTTTCCGAGCTATAAACCTCCATTGACTTTGGGAATTTCCCATTATTACCAAAGCGTTTTACAGTGGGACTAACATTTCTATAGAGATTTTCCCATTAATTCATTATTTATCATAATGATAAATAATGAATTAATGGGAAAACCTCATGATAAATAATGAATTAATGGGAAAATCTCTATAGAAATGTTATCATTATTTCATTTAGGATTTTCCAGCGGAATTTCCCCAACTAATTCTAATGACAATCATTTGACCAGTCCAGTCCGCCCCACTTGACCGGCCTCCGGCCAAGATCTCGGTGAGCATGCTCACATAGGTCTTCGTCTCAAAGACGGCCACCATGTACCTCGGATCGAGTCGCAGTGGGAGCGTTTTTGGAATCCTCCGGGAATCAATGGGTATCAACAAGGGAGACGCTTGATATCCTGAGTGGTGCAGCTTATTGCAGCTTGATATCCTAGTTTTCTTACATCTACTTAGCTACAGTAGATCTGAGATGAACTGTCAAGATCCATCAACACAACTTGGTTGTGATGGCTCTCCCACAGAATCTTGGCCCCAAAAATGGGGTGAAAGAACACCTTTGAACCATGAGGTCGTCCAGTGAGGTCGAGATATCCTGCAGATTCCCACAGTTTACTGTAGCTGAAATGCCCAAAAGTTCATTCGCCAAGGCGCAAAATAAAGGGATGATCATTCTCTGCTAAGATGTCGCATTCGGTTTTCATTTCCTTGGAAAGCGCGGTTTTTTTTGTCCACAATCAGTGTTTTATCGTCTATCCAGCTGGCGTTGGCACAGCCGTGGTATTCCATCGATATGATTCACAAGCAGTGAAATGACCGGAGTTGAACAAATCTTCTTGTACTTACCTGCTTCGCACAAGATTGGCAATGAAACCAATGAGAAACATGTACTCAAAGTGGCAGGTCGTTCTCAAGTGGTGTGTTCTTTGGCCCTACCCCAACAAACATCAGTTCAACTCAAAATAATGAATAACAATCCCAAACACGGATAGAAAACGATTTCAATAATTGAAACCAAATATACTCATGAAAGGTTTATGTTAAACCATGTTAAACCTCATTCTTGGTGGTCTAAAGTTAAGACCAATGGTTTCTTTGAAAATTGAAACCAGTCGCAGTTCACAACTCGTTCACAATTCGCCTCCAAGGCTCTGTTGGCATCTTGCCATTCAGGGTTCGCTTACAGGTCTTCAGGGCATACTTCGCACCAGTCTTCCTGGTTCAGGTCAATTTCGGGCTGTTGACCTAGCCCAACTGTTGGTTGCTTATTAAACAAAGACGTCAGGGAGTCCTTGTACTTCGGGGGGTTCAACCACGAGTGTACCACAATTTGGGCCCTGTAACAGTGAAAACTGGATGAAATGGATCTAAATTATTCTAAATTCATCATTTGTTCAAAAAAAATAATGAAAGGACCGTGTGTTTGCTAAACCTTCCCAACAAATCTGTGTGCTAATCCTTCAATTCGCGCATTTCGACCCCCAACAATCCACCAGCAATCCGCCAGGTCCTGTGCTCGACCAGGCGAACGGTACTGAAGGCGCCAGCGCCCAGGAAACTGATGGATTTCAGGTCCGACAGGGTAACCTTGGACTTCGATGATTTCCCCGGTCGCTCGCTGGTTTTCATGGAAAATCCCAGAGAAAAATGGATAACTGGGGATTTCCATGACGATCTGGAAACCTCCATTTGGCCGATCGAAATACGAAAGGGTATGAGGCTGAAGCCAGTGTTGAAGCCTGTTATAGAAAGGATTTGTTTTAAAAAATGGAGTATGAAACATAATTCATCAGCATTCTGGGGACGATTCCTAGTTGGATAGGAACCCAAGCTCAATGCTTTCGGAAAATCACCTGCTGGCAGAGGATCAAGGCCAAGTGAGCCAAGTGGCACCAGCATCTTGGATGCTGATCCGATATTCCAAGTCTCTTCTCATCTTCTCCGTAATGATCTGCCTCTGACATGCGAAAGCCCAAACATCAAAAAAAAAAGAACCGAGGATTGGCTTGAAACTCGGTAAATCTGAAGTACAGAGTTGCGAAACCGCAACACACAAAAAACCGAGGAAGGATTACCTGATGGAATTGTTTTTTCTGTAGCTATATCAAGCAGCCATGTCCAGCTCATCTGGCTATCATTTATCAACATGTTGGAGCGCATGTTGGATGAACAGAATTTGGAACCATTTTTTATCGCTCACAAAAACCTACGGGCGCCTACATGAGCCTACCAAAAATGGATCAACATGATCTATTTGACTGAAGAACACTTTATTTTACTGATTATCTCAGTTCCCAGTGTCTTTCAGAAATTGCAAATTATATTTAAACAGTTGCCATTTCGTGCAATTTCCGTTGATTAAACCATCCTCTATGGTTTCTCACCAGTCCAAACTGTGAAAATCATACCATTCCAATCCAAATTTCCCAAAGTTTCAAACCATCATCTGAAAAAAAACATAAAAACTGAATTGAGATGTTGGATAGATGGTTACCTTATTCATGGTGTGATGGTTTTCAGATGAATTTTAAAGGATAGTTACCTTATTAATCTTGGCCCGTTCGCCCATCATCTCGGTGACGGCCAAGGCGCTTGAAGACCGACTTCTCCAAGGTCCACAGCTCCGCACTGTCACTCGAGACCTGGCAGCGCGTTTGAGTCGTGGTGGATAAGCTGATACTACCTGGTGATTGGGGGTTATGAACTATATAACCTGAACAATAACCTATATTAATTGGGGATTATGAACTATATACCCTCTGGTAATTTGTTACGTAGCGAACTGGAAAATGACCATGCTTTTCATGGGAAGATCCACTATTTCTATGGTCATTTTCAATAGCTACGTAACAAATTACCAGAGGGTAACCTTTACAATCACCTATATAACTCATATGAATGGGAAAACTAAAAGTTGGCTCGCAAAATGACGGGACTGTGTTGCTGATTTAATCCAAATAAAAATCGAAACAAAAAAAACACATCGAATTTGATGATATCAAAATGGAGGTGTCCTAAAATGGGAGTACCCCAAGTCACCATAGGTTTCAAGTTACAGAGTTACTAAGTCATGGTCATCCATGAGTTGGATTTGGGGGTTCGCCCATTTTAGGAAACCTCCAAATGGTCATTTTGGGAGTAGTCAATCAAATATAGTTGTTCCAGGGGAATTAAAATGGTTGTTCCTAGCAAAATGGCTAATATTTAATTGATTTAATTTGATAGAACAAAATTATACTCCCCTGGAATTATAAATATGACATTGCAATCTTAAGTGGTCAAGAAAAAATATTAATACCCCAAACATATACTCATTCAATATCTTTCAAGCCTCCACTTCTTGATAGAAATCATAAACCTCCAAAGCAGAATGAAGGCTTAAATACCTAAAAATGAACAAGCCATGACACGCCTTTTGTGAGTCCAATGCTATTTACCCCATGTTTGAACCATAGCCATAGCCATTATCTTTGCTTCCCTCCAGTTGCCAGGCCTGCACAGTTGCACTACGTGGCTCGTCGAAGAGAAGAGCACGTTCCTCCAAGCGGTGAGAAAGTTGTGATTTATTGGGCTGTATGACATGAAGATAGGTCAATTGCCTAAAGCATGAGATTATACAAACAGAATTGAACAGAATGAAACAGAATTAAACAGAATTCAACAGAATTAAACAGAATGAAACATAATTAAACATGTAACTTCATTACAAGCACACGTTTCACTGATGCTGCTTATGGGATAGTATCCAGTATATGGGCATGTTTTTTCAACCTGCCAGAAAGGGAATGGCAACAACATGAAATAACCAACAATGGCGCAATGTAACAAGTCATAGGTAATGATCAAAAACAAATGATTGGAGATGATTGGAGTCTCTACTGTATCTGTCAAGAATAGCGGGGTATTCCAAGTCACCTAGCATTTCGTGGTCTGATTTCAACCGAGCACGCACTCACTACTCTACGTGGTTTTCCACTGCTCCTCCTCCTCCTCCGCGTTTTGTTGATTTCATCAATAACTATTCCGTGCAACCCGTACCGACTTCTTCTTCTTGCCAATTTTAAACGTCCTGTCGTAGATTCTTTGTTGTTTTAGCAATGCAGCAAGCATCATCAGCTTTCGCCATCGGCATACCAGCTATCTCCGAAATCCACCCCATGATGACATCCCGCCGCTTGGTCTCCAAGAATGTAGCATACATCACTATTCCCAAGTCGCAACCTTCATAGAGAACTAACCATTCCTAATCATTATCATCACCATATTTGTTGCTAAAATCCCCAATTCACATCCCATTGTCCATTGTGTCCCCGTTATCTCCATAAAATGCTTGGTTAAGTACACCCCCATATACTCTCCAGTGGACTAACATAGCTATGAAAATTGCCTTTACAGATGATTTACTCATAATAAGAATGGTAATCTTCATGTTATATAGTAAATACACCCAACTCACATATTCCATGGGAATTATGAATTGACATCTGGTACTTTAACATAGCTATTGAAAATTGACCATTTATAGTGGAATTTACTATTAAACATGGTGATTTTCCATAGTTATGTTAGTTTACCAAAGGGTAACTAAATCTAATGATACATATCCCCAATATACCCTCTGGTAAATAAACAGTTGGATCCTGAAAATCACCAATTGTTAGAGGTTTCACAAATCTTCCAACCCCAACAACTACCAGGGTCTATGTTAAGTTACCAGAGGGTAATCCTGAATGTACAGTATCCTTTGTTGATATCCTGGTGAATTCCCAACTGAAATAGCCAGCGTGACCTGTCGGTGCAAGCTCGCGCCAAGTCTCTCCAAAGGATGCGTTCTTGCCCTGCGTTCGGATCTTCTTCCCATCGATTGTGACCTCTGAAAGAAGGCCATGGGTTTATTGGTGTTCATAGATGTTGATATATATATGATTATATATGATTATATATGATTATATATGTATGTAAATACATATATACATATTTAATATGTATTATTAATATGTATTGATATGTGTATTATATATATATTTACAATGGGTGATAGACATGAAACATGCTTATGACTGACTAGTTCTTAAATGGGATAAACATGGATAAACCTCCAAGAGGCAAAGACGTCTGGAATCGTCTTGCCATGGTGCGTTTCACCATTCCAAGATGGGACATTCAACCACCAATCAGCACATGTCTTTAATGGGACTGAAAAAAATAGACCCTCTGGTAATTTAAACATTGCCCATTTATAGATGATTAATTTATTAACAATGGTGGTTTTCCATAGTAAACTGTGAACGTTTACTGGAGGGTAATGAATCTGATTTCCCGGTGACAAAGGATCGACTTTGCGTGCCCAAGATCTTCATTGTTGGGGGGCACTAAAGTACGCGTCCAACCTCAAGGTTGACCCTGGCTATCCCGACTGCCCAAGATCTTCACTTCAGGGCACAGTGGTCTCACCCTTCACGATCACGAAAAAGTGATTGCCCGACTCCCCTGCAGCTACAGCAAAACTCGTTTTAGAACTCAATGGTCTGCGTCAAAAATGGGTTTTGAGCCAACCAAACAGTGGGGATTTTAATCAACCAATTGGTCAAGCAACTGGGGTACCCTAACATTGAAATCATGTAAGATCATGTAATATCGTTTGATATCAAGATATATCAAGATATATCACGAACCATATTGCAGATCATCACTGGGTCGACCAGTTTCATACCCATTCATTGCAAGGAAGGAAAAAAGACCTGGGCCGTTTGAGCCTGCTCCTTAACATGAAAGTGTAGATCTACAATTGACATACCCTCTGGTAAACTAACAGTTTGCTATTGAAAATGGCCATAGAAATAGTGGATTTACCCATTAAACATGGTCATTTTCCATGGCTATGTTAGTTTACCAGAGGGTAATGATTGTGTTTTTCAAGGCTTGAGTGTGCGGTGAAGGATCCATGTTCTTCTGACCAAACACATCCAAACAGTACTTCTCAGAAACAAAATGTTGTTTCACTTTATTGTGGTACAGATTTCGCAACATGATTCATGCGGAGGTTTCCTAAAATAGGGGTACCCCTAAATCATCCATCTTAATAGGACGTTCAGGGATTTTCCATTATAAACTATCCATTTGGGGGTACCCCCATTTACGGAAACCACCATGTTTTATTTGGGGTTCTTTCTGATATAATGTTCCCACTGGCCTTGCCGAATCACGACCTCACCGTATATGCACTTCCGATCTTGCAAGGACCTTGGGGTGCTGAATGCTGTGGGTGGAGAATATGGGGGAAGGATGGCTAAGGTCAAGATTTTCATGGAGCTAGATGGGATTTTCCATGAAATAAACCAACCATTTTGGATACCCCCATTTATGGAAACCCCCATTTATGAGGAGCAACCAATGTTCCGGGATGTTCCGGGTACCCTCATAGGAAGATGCAGAAAATCCTCATATTTTTCACATGTGTCCAAGAGTGGGTGTGATGAAATACTGGACAGGAGTTGCGACCAAGATGGGGATCATGGGGAAATCGCAACGAAGCTCATACCCAATCTTTCCAACATCTTTCGGTCTGTGTTTAGGCACGTTTCTCCCTCAGGCTGGTTAGATCTCCCAATGCTGGCAGCGTTTTGGACATGCCAATAGTTTTTCTCAGACTTCAAACATGTGACATACCTTTTTTATCCTTTTTTGTTCAATTCAGTCACCATGTTTCAATAATGTCCTTTTGGTAAAAATAGAGGGGCCGGTTTGGCATACCATCTATCATCAAACAGACCTGTTGCTAAAAGGTTTTCTGAAGAAACCCCTCTAGTCACCAACCAATGGGAATTTGATGGAATTTGGGACATCCATGCTATGTTTTCTTGGGTTGAAACACCAACAACAAACATAGTCCAATATGGATCCCAAACAGCAACCATCCGGTCCCAAGGTCCGAGTCCGACTGAGTCGATGGCATCACAACTCTTTCGGTTTGTTGCTTGTTCAAATGCCGGAAGATGGGTACCTGATGCCACGGAAACTGAAAAAAATGACCCACCATTTTGGAGGTGTGGAATTTGCAAATGCTTAGATGGTACTAGACCACATCCATTGCCATTTGCGATACATTTCTCACTATCAACCATCATTGATGGCAAGGTCCGATCTAGAATCCATGACCGACCGCAGCGGCATTTTCACATGCACAGTTCGCCCTCACACTCGGTCGCCCGGGTGTGCAACGGGTAGACAAGTATTCAAGGCGTTCTTCCAGCAAGTTGGTATGCTGGATGAACACGTCAGATACTTTGCGATCAGCACGGTTCGGCTGAAAGCGGCTAGAACTCGTCACCATAGCCTTCCTCTTCGCCTGCACGGTTGTTGCCCGAATGGTTATGCGCAACATGATCATGCACAAAAAGTGTTTGTTTGATATCGGGTGTTAAAAAAAAACATACTATATATAAATTATATATATATACAGATTTGAACCAAGAAAACAATCATATGCAGAAACGTACAAAAACAAACAAAAACATATGACAACCAGGAACATTCCAAGGCATGTAGCACAGCCAAACAAACTCTATATAAATGATTCCAGATACCAAATGCGTCTTTGAATGGTAGGGTGCCAAAACCTATTTTGAAAACAAATTATAAAATACATTTAAATAGTATAAATGTTTATTGTTTCTGAATTTGACACGTCAAATTGGAAAAAAAAACACGAAAGGTTTTCCAAAATACCACCGGCCTTCGCCCTCTGCCGTCTCGATGCCCACCTAAGAATGGTCGAATTCGACCAATGACGGCCACATGACAAAGATGCTGCCACATCGCCGAAACAATAGAAATTACAAGTTTGAAAGGAGAATTGGGTAACATGCGTTTGCAATCGTTTGCACAAATTTGTACATCAAAATCTGGACAAATTTGCCAAGAAATGCTCGGGAATCCAACACATGATGCCTAGTTGATTTTCAGTCCCAAATAATCATGGTGGAATCTCAAACTGTCATGGAATTTCATTTTCTCTGGGTATTCTTGTCTGTTGCTGATTAATTTTGTCATGCGCCCGCCTCTTCGTAATCCTTCTCCAAGGCAGCAAGATCTTCGCGGGCTTCAGAGAACTCGCCCTCCTCCATGCCCTCGCCTACATAGTGGTGGACAAAGGCACGTTTCGAGTACCTTAGCCAGATATAATTTGATTGCTGACGCTGCACCTCAGGGATGGCAGCGCCAAGTGGCACACGGCCACAACTCACATCTTCTCCAAAACCTTGCTTCGCACACTGGACATGTGCGCAAGCACCTCAGCAT
>Ga0126342_10021455_pt1 | contig 10770 bp, 12 predicted proteins | sample Cyp1metagenome_FD_92528 | JGI IMG/M metagenome (GOLD analysis project Ga0126342, IMG submission 92528) | Coral microbial communities from Lord Howe Island, Old Settlement Bay, Australia - Cyphastrea 1 metagenome | ecosystem: Host-associated > Invertebrates > Cnidaria > Coral ... | reverse complement strand
TTCTAATTTTCCTGCTGGTTTGGCACCCCAAAATCTGACCCCCACAACTCTACCCTCAGTAACCTTTTTCCTACAGGTTTGCTACATGTTTAGTTGGTTGTGGGGGTCAGATTTTGGGGTGCCGAACTAATAGGAAAATTGTTAGAGGCCCCCACGAGAGTACCCAGAGTTTCCAGGTTTAGTGAAACAGTTAAAGATCCTCGATATGTTACTTGATTTACCCACTATAACAAAGGGCATTGCTTCTTGGTTTGAGCTATTGGATTAACTTAAAAATAAATACAGGTGACTCTAAACTTCATCAGCAAGAAACTGCTGTAGAGAATCGTGGGCTTGGCCGTGGCAGATCCAAAATCAGCCATTCTTATTGTCAGTTTTCTCAAGGGTATTCGACGAATGAACCTCTGAAAAAGACAATGAAGCTCCATGAGAGATGAAGATGGTTGTTCCAAAACAAACCATACAGATTGGGCGGCACACAGCCACAATATCACCAGTGTTCGGGCACATAGGAGGTTTCCAAGTCTTGTTGATTTACAAGTCAAGTCCCCCATCGGCCGACTCCTTGATCTTCCAGTCGAACCTCTTGACCTGAACATAAGCGAGCAATGGATTATAGGGGGATATAAACTGAGATTTTCAAGAACCCCCATACTCTACCTTTTCAAATCCGACCATGATTTTCCAGGTGTGGCTTCAGACTTGTCTGGGCGCTCAACTATTGGAAGTGGCTCATGGGGAAGTAAACCCGATTTCCAACCAGTGGCCTACATGTTTGTTTTTAACCATCTGTTGTCTGTTTTTGCTGCGAAACAAAACATGGGGTCTGAACAAAATTCGGACGGTCAGACGGCTGGATTTTGACTTGGTCACGACTAGCGCGTGTATACATATTGATAAACATATTTACGTATGTATGCATGCTTGTTCTGTATTATGTGACAAGCGAATGAATTTTGAATGGACAACTAATTTCATCACGACAGGGTTCAAATACGCAACAATGAATGTGCATGCATGCATGTATATTTAAATAAAGATCAACAAATATAATGAATATGTGTGTGAATATATATTACAATATGTATACACATGCAAATTAGTACACACACATATGTTTGTATGTATATATATATGTATATGTGTGAATATAACAAAAAGTATATGTTTTGTCTAGATATGTAAAGATATGTATCAATATGCATACATATGTGAATATGTGTAGATATGTGCAGATATATATATGTATATGGCTTTCTATATATGTATATGTATATATATATTTAATGGTATGTATTTCAATGTGGGTATAATATATATTTATAGATATATATATATATATACACAAAAGTACATACCTAAAGCTTTGTGAGCCAAGCTGCATAAACACCCATGACCCACATACAGGGGCTGCCAATGCTGCTGCACCTGGCTTCAAATTTGCAGCCTGGTACAGGCTATTGGCGAAGCCTATGTCCGTCGTCATGTCCATCTTGTCGCCGCCAATTTCCAGGTCCATTCCGATGGCTTTTCGGCCAGCTTGTGGTGTCTTCAAAATGGGTATGGCTTAGAATATAAAGGAACCACACCTTTGTTTGATTTGTGCAAGTGGGGGATGCCCAAAACTTTTGAGAATGGTGATGACCCAGAATGTTAAATGCTAATTTTCCAATTGGGTTGGACACCCAAAAATCCCCCCACAAGTCCCAAATTCTTTCAAAAAATGAAGGGGAAACCTTGTTTTTGGGTGACTTGTGGAGGGTTTTTTGGTTAACCAACCCAAGTGGCAATTTACCAATGTTAAACCCAAACCTTCTTGATTACTTGTAATCGGGTGAAATATGTTGATGGCACTGCCCCTACACCTATTGGTAAATACCCGCTTGGGACTGGGAATGGGCATGCCTTGATATGATCTGATGGGGATGCTTTGATATGGTAAAGATTAGACTGATTAGACACTGGGAATCTGAAGTGTTTTGGATTTGGTCCAAGAATGATTTTATATTTTAAAGGTGCCCCTTAAGTTTGAAGAAACACCAGTCCTCCAATTCTGCCATGGTGACCTCTCCCTTCCCGCAAAAGAGCTCCAGGTGGTCTGTTGGATTCGACCAGTCAAGGCCAGGGATCGCAAAGAGCAGGGTCACCAATGTGCAAATCACCTTGCTGAAATTGACATTGGGGGTTCTAAATTGACATTGGGGGTTCTTGACATCACTTTAGCTGTAGTTCTGGAATCCAATTTTGCATTTTTGCAAAAGGAATTACATCCCCTGGGATGAAATTTCATTTCGTTGAAGATTGCTGTTCATAACTATTGGCATCTACATCCCTTTAGATGACTTTACTCAAATTGGCATCCAAACCCACCCCCTTTGGATAGTGCAAGTTTTGGGACCTGTTTTTCTCACCAATTGTCAAAACAATTGGCACCTACAAATTGTATCTTCCTCTTCGCTTGGGCTGAAACACGGACCCTAGGAAGTCCTAGTGATTGTGGTCAAAATTGAGGAATTAAGACATCTTTTGGTGACTTGGTGGGGTCCATGTTCGCAGGAAAATTGCTACCTACAAATCTTTGTTTGGGTACCAATGTATATTTTTGGGGCTTCTTATGAATTATATTCCTGTGAGCTACCCTATTCCACCTTTTTACCAACTTCAGACCAAAGATGGAATGCATTCAGGCAGGACACTACCGGCGCACGAAGATGGTTGAGGCCGGCCAGTATGGATGCTAGCTTCCGCTGGCGGTGGTCTCTAGGAGATGGCGACAAGGGGACATCATGGGAAAATGCCATCAAGTCCTTTGACTTTTTGACGCCCTTTCGGGCCTCTCTACGAGTGACACCACCTGTCTTTGTCATAACAACACACCTTCTAAAAGGGGCAGGTGCTTCTTGAACCCAAAATCCCTACAACGATTCCTAAATGAATGCGGGAATGGGATGTGCAACTTGGATGGTTCTGTTTCCACCGCCTTCATGTTATTTGTCTCTACATACCCCTCTTTACATACCATAGTGTGAACACTCGCAAATGGGTAGACGTTCCCTGTCCATTCCGGTTCTGTCCTCCACTGTTGAATGCAGCCCACGCAGTTTGCACTGTACCTGGAACATCAGGCAGTCCAAGTAAATGTTTTGGAACATGCTAGGGTTGAGTCAACATGGGTTCAGATCATCGGGAAGTTCATGGTAAATGCCCTAATTCAACATCATTGACCTATTGGGACATGATTTCCCCACAAGTGAAACTACCAACCCCTGACGATCAAACTTTTTTTGTCCAAGAGCCGCCATCATACCAGATATAGAAAGGCCGCCAATCCATTTCAGGATGCTACAAATGATTCCACTTGTAATTGTGTCTATTGACACTGAACCCACTGATGTACTGACTAGTCTTGCAGCAGCTACAGTGGTCAACACCCCAAAACCACAAAATCAGGCCATGCGCCTGCTACGTCGGACATCGCACATGGAAATCAAACACAGGTCTTGCGTGATGGGAAAGGTTTTGAAGATAAGTCATAAGTCCCACATCGAATCACAATCACAGGCCACCAATGGCCACCAAGCAACATCCAAACAGCAACCTATGCGCATACCCCAAAGAGATCCTACGGGCTCAGCGCAGACTCAATACCAGCCCGCTGGCACGCCTCACGCCACGCATTGCGCGGCCCACCAAAACGGCTCCATGTGACTTGGTTACTGGAGGGCTTCTCAACGCCTTCCCGACAACGCTTGATGACATATGCGGCGTTCTTGCACAACACCTCAATTGCCTTAGTTCAGCGAGATAAACTATAAACCCGATATTCGAACTGTTTCAACCCTGTTCTGGTTAACCTCATCTGTTCAAATACATCTTCTGGCTAAGACAATAGATATTGAAACCCAGGGACGCAATCGCCCATATAAACTGTGTAGCTGTGCTTGCCCTTGTACGAGCCATCCACAAAAGGAAGAGCTTCATGAGGAAGATCAGACAAGTCATGTCCGTTGAAAGACTTATCTCGGGCCCTGTCCCCATCGTTGCCATCCGTTGAGTTCTGATCAGTACCCTTGATCTTCCCACTGCACCCCTTGACCTTCCCATTGCACTTCTCCTTCTTCTTCAACTTTGCCATGGCCTTTGCCTTAAATGACTTGGACAGCCACTTTAAACATATGCTTGTGTAAGATGTTGCAAGATGTTTTCGATGACACGCCCATAAGCAAAACTTAGTGATTATAAATACTTATTATCAAACCTTAGTTCCAAATCAATCCAAAGAGTCTGATTGCTGCCCCACAACAGGAGGTGGTGTGATTTCTAACCCCTTCGCAATTTCATCTGCAAGTCGAGGTTTTTTTGGAGCCGGCGTGATGGAGATATCATCCCCTTCCAACCCCCCTGCTGCATCCGACAATTGCATCAGGCCCATTGCATCGCTGAAGCCACTGTTGGCTGCGGGCACCTGGTAGAGAGCATGGGAGCCGTTTCACAGACATGTTGCTGGGGAATCCAACAGTAGGAAACTGTTTCAAAGATATGTTGTTGGGGGGGAACCCAATAGAACTGTTTCAAAGATATGTTGAATTAAAATCCAACAGGCTGGGATTATCTGCAAAAAAGTGTTGTCAAAGAATCCTACAGTGGGAAACTGTTTCAAAGATATGTTGAATTGAAATCCAACAGTGAGATCATCGGCAAAGAGATGTTGTCAGGGACTCCTACAGTGGGAAACTGTTTCAAATATTTAATGTTGGGGATTCCAACAAAGGGGATCCACTGCAAAGAGATGTTGCCGGGAGATCCAACAGTGGGGAACAGTGGCAAAGTTATATGTGTATGAATATCTTATGACTTTTTGTAGATATCAGATACATGTATACATTCAAATATACGTATTCATATTTTATGGAATATGTATATATATATATGTATATATATATAAATATAAATGTATATGTATTTATATATATATATATATGTATGTAAACATATTTATTTATATATATATATGTATATAAATATAAATGTATATATAAATATAAATGTATATGTATATGTATATATATGAATTATCGACCGGCTTTCAATTCTGCACCGACCAAAGGCCGGAATCCTGCCTTCACATCTTCAGGTTTGCGCTTGGGAGGCTTGGCATCCTGCGGTCGGGGCACTGCTTTTTTAAAGAACCTGGATGGATCTTGAAGAAGAGATCTCAATGGGTTGACGCCACAAACATCTACTAACTATACAGGACACTTGACATTTACTTTAGAGGGTCCTGGGACTTCTGCTCAGCCACCCAAGAGTTGAAGTGCCGGTCAGTCTTCAATGTGGCGAAGACGTACTTGTCATAGGTGTTGAGGGACTCACGGCAATGCTCCAAGTAGTCAGTCATCAAAGGATGCCTCAGAAACGGATTCGTTTAAATTGCATGTTAGCTGTTAGCATGGGGATTAAATTCAAAGGGCACATGACATGTGTATGTTTGGAAGAAAGCTGCGTAATTTCGGGACCCAGATAGATAAGTAAACAACTATGCAAATGAGCTACTCACCATGTTCACGGCAGCCATTCAGTGAATCTCGGATATGTTTCAGCATGGCATCTTGGTCCCCTTCCTCAACACATTTCGGTAAGTTTGGATCAGAGCTCTCCTCTTTGCCGAAACGGCCATACTGGGAGTAGAACCTACCGAGCCAACTGGAGCTGACTTGGCTATCGCGCCAATCAATCCCATCATCACTGGAAATGGCTTGGGTCTCCTCCTTGCCATGGTCATCTCCATTGGGTTCACCAGATTCACCATCACTGGATTCACTGGCATGATCACCATCGGAACCACAGTCACTCAGTCGAAGGGTACGGGCTACCAGGGAATCATCATCACTGCTCCCCGCATGGTCACCTTTGTTTTCCTCAGAAGCACCGGAGTCAACCCGAACTACCTGCTGGATTTGCCTCCCCGTAGGATGAACCTCATGTTCACTGGATTCACTCTCACCACCGCTGTCATCCCTTTCATCACCAGACCCTGAAGATTCCTCATGGTCCTCATGGTCCACCCCCACGCCGACATCGGCAGGTTCATCACCTTCGCTGCACCCGTCATTGGTGCCCGAGTCTTCAGCATCAGGCAGGGGGAGGGAATCCCGGTTGCGCTGTTGCTGAGGGGATTCAACCAACAACTCCTTCATATGCTGGACCCGTGGGCAATGCGAGTTGTCCTTGGCATTCCTCCAAAGGTGCCTCAATGCCTGTAGGCAACGTTTGGTTTTCACTGCCTCCTCCGCTGCCAAAGAAGATCTCGTTTCAAATTTGGCAGCATCGGGGTGGAAAAGTTTTTTCTGGAACAGGGCATCAAGGTAGACAAACACGTCAGCGATGAAAAAACCACTTGGTATCTGCCAGGGCCAAGTTTGGATCCCATACCAGTAGTCACTGTTTTCCCATACTTGTTTCTAATGGTGACCCTTTCCACCTAAGAAATTGAAATATAACCCTATAGAAGTAATGGTGTGATATTGAACCTAGCCATTCCCAAGAAATTGAAATACCACCCGATAGAAATCTATAGAAGTAATGGTGTGATATTGAACCTAGCCATTCCCAAGAAATTGAAATACCACCCGATAGAAATCTATAGAAGTTATGGTGTGATATTGAACCTAGCCATTCCCAAGAAATTGAAATACCACCCGATAGAAATCTATAGAAGTTATGGTGTGATATTGAACCTATCCAGTTTTGACGATCCATACAACCAGTACATTAGCAGGACAAGAACTAAGTTTTGAACCATATGGCCTTCCATGGAAAGTACTTGACAAATGGCATGAGCCACACGTAGTTCTTGCCTAACATGGTTGCAGGTGGGTGACCCATAGCCCCATGTAGAACCACCAATGGTCCACCCTTCCAAGCATCATCAGTGATCACCGCCACGACGTCCAACGGCAAGTTGGCTTTCATGTCACGGGCAACTTCATCCTGATGTTTTTGTATGTGCAGGTTCCCATGGTTCCCGCCCAAATAAAATACAAATCCATGATGTGTAATTTTTAAATGAATTTGGCTCATAATTTCATCTTTTCTGGAAATACAAAATGTAAAGAAATGGAATACATGAGATGTGAGATGTATGTGATTTTGTATCAACCCTTCATCGCTTTTCCATGCAAAGGTCCCCCAACATAAAACATCTTCTTGTGACAATCGAGAATCCACATTTTCTTGGGTCCACCCAATTTGTCGACCCGGTCGTGTGGATCTCCAGTTTGGCAACAACCTGTCACCAGCAACCTCAGCCAATGCCATAGGTGGTGCTGCCATTGCCGGCTGTTCTGAGCGGCAACGTGCGCCAAAAAAACTGGTGCCCAAAAGGCTTCAGTTGACTGCAGGGTGAGGTGATTGGAAAAGCGCAGCAGCATGCTGCAAACTGCAAACTCTTTAGCAATGGGTTTGAATACAGGACTTCCTCAATGGATGGTTTTAGTAGAATGGTTCTCATAAGTGTTGCACAGGCGAGAATTGAACTGGATCGTGAAGGGATGATGAACCGATGAACCACTGAAACATCTATATCATACCCCCGGCGTATTCATGGGCTGGACCCCTAATCACCACAGCCTCCCAAAGGGCACTGGCTATTCATGGATGGCATCTGCGTGCTTCCATCACCCGCGGCACCGTGTCAGAGTGGCTCACCTTGTGAAAATACAATTTTCTGAAAACTGTTAAGATTGTTGAACATAAATTTAAAAGGTTACTATGAGTACCAAATTGATTTTCAACATAACCACTGCAATGTAGGTGTTTGACATGGGGATAGATACCTGTATGCATTTAAACATATGAAATTTTACCATGTATATGTATGAACAGAATTATGTTTTGGATATGTGTTCATATAGTGTACATGTTTACAGTTGCACCTCAAGATCATTCCCGGTTTTTGAAACGTTAACCAATGTGGAAACTGTGATATGCAGCCACAATGCGGAAACTTTCATTCGGCGGCGACTGAAGGACGAGCGAAAAAAAAACGCATTGCGGTAAATCGGTTTCTTCAACAAACAGGGTTCGCATATGTTCGCATCAAAAATTGAATTCCTTATCAACATGGTCCGTCCGTAGTGAACATGTGGTTACGTTTGATCACTTGTTTTTTTTGGGATATTGGGACAGTCATTCATCCCACTTGATGCGAAAAGATGCAAAGGGTTCAGCACAACCCACCTCAAAGAACCCACCATGGTCAAACCAGAATGTATACATATATATATATATGGGTATATATATACATATGATAAATAGTTTTGAACATAGGTAGATTGATTACATTAGTTAGATAGATAGGTAGGTAGATAGATAGCTAGATAGATAGATAGATAGACGGATACAAAACTAAGTAGATAGATACAATATATATATATGTAAATAAACATATATATATATATGTATATATATATGTATATATATATGTGAGTATATGTATATGCGCACAAGTAGTGCCCGGGCAAGCCCGGGGCGGAAGTTTCAAACATGAAAGCTCTACAGGGTGTGGGCAAGCCTTCTGTGCTATTAAAAGGTTCAAAGATGGACAGCGAACCACGTCATCAAAACATGGTCTCCCCCATGGTGTGAAAGATGCCAGGCACCAAAACATGAATCACCTCCTATGCTGCTCTGCAGCTGCAAGGGTTCCTTGTGACAGCTGAGTTTTCATTTTCTTACTCAGTGTGGGCCTTGTGTGACCTGTGCAGGAACTTCAGGCACCTGCTGTCCATATGACAAGAAACCTTGCACGTACATTTTGTGTTTGTGCACCACCCCCTAAGGCACCAGCATATAGATACGCATGTGTCAAGCATGCCAAAAACAAAGTAGAACTATATCAACAAATTAAGGCTAACGATGCCTTCAGCAGAAACGATGTCCAAAGTGAGTCTTTGGATCCTCTAGGCTGTCGGGAACCCAGAAAAGGGGAGAGGAAAGGGCCCATCTCAACGCCCAATCTTTGAACGAGCCATTGACTGCTGGCATTGCGGCCAATATGGCCACAAATCTTTTGAATGCCCAAACCGCCAACAGCGTTATGGCTGGAACTGGTGGGGAGAGTATTCAAGCCGCTCGGAAGGGCAGGCCGGATGGAATCAATCTCAGTGGAAAAGGAACTATGGATATCAGACACAGGTCGATGATTGGGGACGCTCAGGCGCATCAAGCTCCAGTGCACGACCTGCTGAGCCACCATACCCTCCTCCTCGTGCTGCCCGAGCAGCTGATTCACCAGCGCCGAAGACCCCTCCCAAGTCAAAGGCGGCTTCGAGCTCTTCAACTGCAGTCAGTGGAGTTGTCCCCGACAACCCCTTGGATCGTGAGATTGCCAGGCGCAGGGCGATGGGAAAGCACATCTTGAGCGAGGTCTACGTCGAGATTGGTGGGGTCCCGCATATCAAGCGCACCTTTGCCGACGACACGGTTGAGTATGAGTCGTTCTAGGTATTTCACCTTTAGCAGCGATCTATGCCTACCGGAAGGTTTGGCCGATTGGATGATATGAATCATGATCAATGATCTTTCATTCCAATCGATGTGCACTAATCCCAAAGTTGAAAACTTGAACATTCCAAACTTTTGCTAATTGATTTCAATGCCTTGACACCAGCATCCGATCCAGACATTTGCGCGTGTACAATAGCCGTGTAGATTAGCCTGATACAGTAGCTTCCATATTTCCTTGGCTTTGAATGGAGTGGTATTGCTCCAATGCCTTGGCGGAAGCCAGGCCAATTTCCATTTTTGCTATGTTCAAGCACGTGCCATGCCTGGAGTCTTCAAAATAAGCTTTTGCCTCATGCATCCGTTGAGCTATAACCACATGCATCCGGTAACTAGTGTAGTTGTACAGTGATGTCTTTGTTTCGAATGCCCGATCTCAGGTCACCTCTGTCGGGCTACGGGGACCTTCCGCTCTCCGTAAAGACTGCGGGGCGGCGGGGGGTGTTTATTGTATATATCTCACTGTACATATGTGTTTCACTATGTCTACCGTGTTGCAATGGCTCAAGAAAACAAGCGCTAGCTGTTGTACGTTAGTGGCTGTTCAATCTGTCAAACAAAATATATTACTGTATGTATATATATTTTTATAATGTTGCATGCTGATTAGTGGACTGACTCGGTAATGTTGATTTCTTTTGAAATTATTCAGAGTCAGGGAAATTGTTTGAGTGACTCGGTTTAGTTGAAAAAAATGATATATTTTTTCATTTTGTTCATGTTTCATTTTTTGAAATATTTTTCTATTTTTCATTTTTTTCTAAAATTTAATAGTTATTTATTTGTTTATTTTTATAATTATGTATTTCATTATTTATTTTACAATTATTTTTTAAATGTAGGTGATCCTGAATTGTGTCCAAACAATGTGTAAATGTAAATGTGTTTGTTTAATTGATTTTTAATTTATTTTTAATTATGATCAATGTTGATTTAAAAAATAAAAATGCCTTCCACAGGAAATTACATGCTGATTCTCAATAGTATGTTTGTTTGGGTGGTTCATTATTGTGTCCAGCTGTTTTTTGGATGTAAAAAAAATCAAACTTATTATATCATTTCCTTTTCCTTTTCTTTGTTAATATGTTTCTCTTTTTTTATTTTCTTAGTTTCTTTCAATTTGAAATCTCAGAAATGCCCAATTTCCCAAAATATATGATGCCTTATTAAAACCCCATTAAAAAACAACACTCAAACAATTTTTCA
>Ga0126342_10021454_pt1 | contig 10770 bp, 11 predicted proteins | sample Cyp1metagenome_FD_92528 | JGI IMG/M metagenome (GOLD analysis project Ga0126342, IMG submission 92528) | Coral microbial communities from Lord Howe Island, Old Settlement Bay, Australia - Cyphastrea 1 metagenome | ecosystem: Host-associated > Invertebrates > Cnidaria > Coral ... | reverse complement strand
TTCGGTTTCACGTCTTCAACTTTCACTTTTTGAGGGAAGTCTCGCACAAGAGCTTCGTTTTCGCATCTTCCACTTTCAGGTTTTGAGGGAAGTCTCGCACCAAAGCTTCGTTTTCACATCTTCAACTTTCACTTTTTGAGGGAAGTCTCGCACCAAAGCTTCGTTTTCGCATCTTCCACTTTCAGGTTTTGAGGGAAGTCTCGCACCAAAGCTTCGTTTTCACATCTTCAACTTTCACTTTTTGAGGGAAGTCTCGCACAAAAGCTTCGATTTCGCATCTTCCACTTTCAGGTTTTGAGGGAAGTCTCGCACGAAATGCGTTTTTGAGAGATAGCGGATGCACGAAATGCTGTGTTTTGCAAAACAAAATGTGTCCCGGAAGATGGATGGGGAAGCTTGTCCGGCGGACAGTTGCGGAACACGTTCGTTTAGGCTCGGATCATGGTCGGATCGGCCCCGCAGTGGAACTGACAGCTCAGGCGTCATTTTCACAACTGTCCGCGCACGAGGTAAACTTCAACATTGAGGCATAAGGTATGCGCGTAGATAGATAGATAGATAGATAGATGGATGGATGGATGCATAGATAGATAGGTAGATAGGTAGATAGGTAGATAGGTAGATAGATAGATAGATGACAGATAGATGACAGATAGATGACAGATAAATAGATAGATAGAAAGATAGATAGATAGATTAGATTAGATTAGATTAGATTAGATAGATAGATAGGTAGATAGGTAGATAGATAGATATACTGTATATATATATGAATATATATATATATATATATATATATTTGAATATATATATATATATATGAATATATTTGTATATGTATAATATGTGTATCTATATATATATATATATATATGTCAGGTTAAAAAAAAACTTACTGGACCCGCCACATGCCCGCCCTCAAGAGGGTGATTCATCAACGTAACGCGTACATGAACGTTCACATCCCACCCCATACCACCCCTGAACGTTACGTTAACATCCCACCCCACCCCACCCCTGAACATCCTCAACCTAACATGTACATGAATCTGAATGTAACAAGAAGGAAAACAACAAATACCCAGGCGCCCTGCAGCGACGTTGGTAACTACATATATATATATACATATATGTATAACTGTAAAATAACTCTAAAATGAAGATATAACAAAATATAGCTCTATATGTTTGAACTATATAAAACTACATATATAACTATATACCATTACATTTACAACTATATCAATTTATTTATATTCAACTATATACAAATGTATATTAGATTATAAGTAAATCTATATATTTAGTTACGGTTGTTTCTATCAAAATAATATTGCTAACCAACTTATAAGTCAACTTCGCTATCAGTGTCTTGGATTTTTCTGATGTTCCTGCCGATGATCCTTTCAAACCAGAACCTTGCTATCATTGCTGGGGCATTTGACGGCACAGTTTTAGAGCCGAGGCAGTAGAAAACACGCATGGCACAAAACATGTGAGATAAATCACTTAGATGACCCAAAGGTAACCAAATCTATATCCGATATCCATTTTTTTGGGGCGCTGTTTCGGGCCTTGACCAGGTCGACATCGGAGCCACTTTGGGAAACTCTGGAGGTCTGCTGGGTGGCTTGCTCGGGGGTGCAGCACGGAGCCTTCTGACGAATGCGTCTGGGCAGCACGGTACCATGCAATTTTTTCTGCTACGTGGATGTGAATCCCTGGTACTGGAAGGTTTGAAAACCTAGTTATATACGGAAGGTACCCACGAAATTTGGAATATCTAAATGCGCAATCCTCTCAATTGTTGGCTGGGTAAATATAATTAGTCGTGTTTATTGCTGGTTTCGTCCCTCTGTTCTTGTGGGTTAAATCGTGATTTTGGTTGGTTCAACCTCAAAAAAGTCCAGCATGCTCACCATGATATGTTGGAGTGGGTCAAAAAACCAAGAGATGCCACAGTTTAAGACATGTTCATCAGTTTTTTCCATTTTTTACGGTATTTTTTGGGCAAGTTGCACCTCCAAAGGAGTCCTTCTTCCTGCAAACCCTCCGCTGTCGTGGGGGCCTGGGTGAAGTCTTGGTGGCGCCACAAGAACTGGGCGACATCGCCACGGTGACACTGGGCCAAGCCTTGCAGGGCATCATGGTGACCGAAGGTGGGATGTTTTGTTGGAGCAGAAATGGATAGAAATGGGGGGATGCCAGGCGAAAATTATTATTTTTTGTTTTAATGATTTTTAGCAACATGAGGTACATATAATATATGTACATATATATATGTATATTATGTATTTGTCTTTATAAATGGTTATGAGAAGGTTCAGATCAGGGTTTTCGGACCAACGATCCGGACCCCCGTTCCAGACGTCCAGATCGCCGTGGAAACAATGCAGAAACCGTTTGGTTTCAAACCGTTGTAATTATATATATAAATATTATTAGTCTGTACTGGAACATTTTTCTTGGTTGTAGAGATTGGTCCAGATGGAAAGCCCCACATGCTGCTTGCGTCATCGTGGGTTTTTCCCGTTCCTGACCCTGCGTTTCAGGTCCTAAGTGGGGTTTTACCGTCCCCAAATGACGCCATTTCAGGCTGGTGAAACATAATTTATGATAATAGAAGTTTATCCAAGATCACACACAGCCAGGTTTTCAACCCCGGCTATGGGGATTTGAATCCTAGTGATGTGGGTCATGATCCCATTTCTTAATCGTCTTAGTGGAGCACGGATAGAACTCACATCCATTCTCAGGACACGGGAAACATTCATATACCGGTTGCTGAAATCATGTGTTCCCTCAAATATGTTTTTTCCCTGTGAATAAATTGGTTAATATTCATAGTATTAATGTGTCCTCGATAACCACTATATACCCTCCATATGTTTCCTTAAACATCAACCAAACAATCGTGACTCACCAGATCACGAAGGCGCCTTCCTATGTGCAGAGGAAGGAGTTGACATCCAGACTCGGATGCAGGGTGCCACCCAGGGACTCTTTGGAGGAAGTGCCTGGGTTTTTGATGGGGATTGGTATGGGATTGTAATGAGGAAAACAAGGAAACCAACCAACTGGTTGCTGTTGAGGGTGCTGTTGAGGTTTATTGATAACACGCGGACCCGGAATTGTGAAGCGTGCCTGGGCATCATTATAGCATCGTACTTTACTGTATTTGTAGATCTGATACAATTTTTGGGTCCGAGTTGGGAACCACCAGGTGGTTTCTTCTTGATGCGTTGCAGTGGACGTGGCTCAGTGGCTTTCGGTTGTACCGGATCTTGTATCAAATATGATCTCCAAGCGGGGGAATGCCGCGTGGTAGACAATGGTCACCTGGTGGCTTGGGCTGATACTGTCAGCTACACCGTGGGCATGGCCTCCAGTTCGTTGTTTGGAACCATGGCTTCGGGCGAAGGTTTGATGTGTAGCTTTACGGGCCCTGGGCCGGTGTGGATCCAAACGCATAAAAGCAGCAGTGCCAGCACTCAGCAGGGGTCCAAGATGAAGCAACAGCAAGGGGCGTCCAACATCATTGGAGCCTGCATCGTGTTCTTTATTTTTATCATCTTCTTTCTGATGATCATTGTGGCTGTGGTCTTCGGGAGTCAATCTGAAATACCTGAGAGGCGGAGTCACAGGCATCAATACATCTCGGACGAGTTTTAGCCGCCGAAATCGCCTGGAGGAAAACGTGATGCTCCTGCGGCCATTGAAGCCATTGGTCCGGGATTGACAGGGGGAATGAACGATCGAGGATCACTGTGTTTTCTCAACCCTGATCTAGAATCAAAATGAACAGGTGTTGAAGTCTGATAAATCACAAATTCATGACTCATGACTGTGTTCAAGACTAATTACTCATATCATATCATATCATCTCGTATCCAGAATTGGACAGTTGCCCCAGTTTGCTTGGAAGTGATTCACCATGATTCACACTTTTCATAAAAATAACCATGCCTCAAGAGGCAGTTGTAAAATTATGATGTGATCAAAATGACACTCAACTCATCTCTCTACTATACAATTGACTTTTTGTATCTTTTTGTTGAATGAATGTGACTTCTGTTGATTGCCGGCAACTATGCCAGTCTGCCAGTCCCTCTCAAGGATGGCACCAATGACATCATTGGCATTTGGGACGGCCAGAGGATCCGGATCCAGTTGGACACGGATCACGTGTGGTGGGCGGGAGCCAAAGCTGTGCTGCGTTGCTCAGCGAGGTTGAGACCATAGAAGTTTCCCCAAGGACATACTCGATATTATCTATCCCCTATGCACCATGTATGGTATATCATATTTACCTACATTTGAGTGATTTTTAGGGCAAATGTTGGTAAATATTCCATACATGGAGCATATGGGTATTGTTTGTTTGGCATATCTATGTTAGTTTTATGGAGTCTAGATGGGTTTTCACTTCAACGGACATATTACAATAAGTTTTATGGAGTCTAGATGGGTTTTCACTTCAACGGACATATTACAATAAGTTTTGCTGGACTTTCAGGTAAGCAGTTCTGAAGCTGAGTGAACCCCCAAACCTCAAAAAGGATGGTTTGCTTTTCGAGGAGAATGCTGGAAAGGGATATGATGTAATTATGTGGCTACCCAGCTACCCAACTTGGGATCATAAAACTGCAAGACGTACGTGGGAGATTAGCTCAAACTTATCCCAACAAACATCTATAATAATTAGTTTATTATTGGATCCTGATGGATCCAAGCGTCAAAAGACATCCCAAACTGGTGATCCAGACGCACAGATGCCAGGAGATGAAGAACAAAGTTCTATCATGTTCTATCCCTATCCTATCTTGTCCATCTTAATATTTACCTCAAAACTCAAAGATAGGTAAATATACCATACTAAGGACATCCCAAAAAGATAGAGAAGTAACATCATACTACAGTATATAAAATAGTGAGATAAATGACTTTTCAATTTTTTTGAGGGCTACTATACATGGAGCCAAAAGGCTGTTGGAACTGTGAAACCCGCAGTTTCAGGTTATGGCCTGAGCCCCTTGCGAGTGATCCCAGCGGTGCGAGAAACGGTTGCTCTGTTTGACCAAATCTATGCGCTGCAGGACACTTGGCATAGCCTCACCGTGTGCTTTGCGCGCCACCGGGGCGAGAAAAGTCCCTAAAAATGGGGAAAAAAACAATCCCTCGAGATATTTTTTGATCTAGGAAGAAGCCCAAGTCATAAACAGCCATGCAATACTAAACCAGGGTTTCGTTTGGGTGGTATTTAAGATTGGGAAGGGATTAAGTTGGAAAGGAAAGGATTTGAGATGATCTAAGAGAAACACAGGTTGCATGTAGCCGTTTTTTAACCAACACAATTTCGATGAAATAAACCCCAATGATCCCCAATGGAGCCCATTGGGTAAGTGGAGTCTCAGTCCGTGCGATAAACCACAGAACTCAGATGATAATCTGGTTGGTGGTTTGGAACATTTTTTATTTTTCCATATTGGGAATAGTAACCCCAACTGACTATATAATATTTTTCAGAGGGGTTGAAACCACCAACCAGTAATTATGTCTGGCTATGGGTGAAATTTGGGTATCCAAAGTAGGTTTGATTATGTTGGAAAGTCTAACACTGCACCACATCAAACGACAAGACATGGTGTGTAGGGAAACCCCTTAGCCAAGGTAGACCATCTCCGGTCTAGAAACCCGAAGCAGATTTGGGGATGACAGGATGACAGTATCCTCATTCTCATTTAAACTGCTTCCAATCATGTGATTTGATATATCAACCATATATAGCTGATATATCTACCATAGGTTTATAAACCAGCTGATATATCATAAGGCACACACCCATTCTGAAAACAGACAGCAGAGTTACTACACGCGCCGTCCCCGGGGCCAAGGATCGGAATCGAAGTTTCGAGTCACCACAGGAGATGTTGGAGGCTTTGCGGCTCTTCAACTTGACGCAAGTGACGGCCTATGACTACTTCGACAAGTTAGGCGCGTTTTTTTTCATGGAAGAATTAAGTGACAACCATTTTTTACAATTTTAGTATACCACAACTACAACAAGTTATTTCTGTCTCAATGTGCCAAGATAGATGTTGAATCCTTTGGAATTGTGAGTACCCAATATTTAGACAACCCCAGCGCCGAGTGGGAGATTGCCCACCCCTTCATGGGATAGTTTTTCTTGAGAAAGTGATGATTAACCAATGCATGGAAAAATTGGGACCCTATTTCCTAAACAATTCTGTTGAAATCCTTGGGGATACGCAGGGTTTTTTACCCACTTTCGCGTATATTCAATGTTTTTTCTCACAGCCGGGGAACCTGTCCTTGATCTGAACTCGTGCAGGCGTCAACGATCTCTTCACCCAGGAGTTGATCGATGGAGCATCAAGATGCAACTACAATCAAGCTGCTTGGATTTGCTACACTCCCCAGAATGAGCAATAGGCCCGGCCATTTTTTGGAGTAAGATTACTTTCCACAAGGTCTCGATGCTCGTCTAATTTGGTGAACCCACCAGAGATGGTGGATGGGAACATGATTTTTGGATCTCCTCCGATCAAATCCAAGGCCGGGACTTTGAACGGCTTCACGGATCTCATTTCGCTGGCAGGAGCGGGAAAAACCATGGGTGTTAAGCCCCGCCGAAAAACCATGTCCAGTACCTGGGTCACCTGCCACTGGCATTCCCAGATGTCCGGTCTTTTCGGCCGTAGGAGCAGGAGTAGCTGGGCATGTCTTCAGCCTGGCCAATGGTACCCAGGCCTGGGGTGTTCTCACTGGAATGATGGTTGGTAAGGGTAAATTAGGGTAATAATGCCCAAATGAAGCGGAAGTTTCAGGTGTGTGTGTGTGTATGTGAATTATTACCCCAGATGAATGATGATAAATGGTGATGTTCATGGGAAAATCCATCTTTTACACGGGCCCGTTGAGTTTGCAGTCTTAGCTTGTCAGCAGGAGTTTCACAATGATCCTTGAAAGGATGGGCATCATCAGCCTTGAAGATCGAGGAACAACTCAAAGAAACAGCTACTAATTGACTAATTGCTGGGTTGATCTTCCATTGGTTCCGTGATCTTGAAAGTTGTAACACATTCTTCTTGCTGAACATTCCGACTCTTGATTTAGGTCCCCGTTGTTGGTCTCAAAGTTGGGTACCCTCTCGTGATCAGCAAAATGGCTTGCTGCAAAATCCGTCATTTATGTAAATGTTCAAGCTATCATCATTTATTCTTCAATTTTGCACTTTTATTTCATGCTATCTCACACCTGACTATTGACTGAAATGTTCATGATGCTTTTTACGTCATTCTGCACATATGCGAAAATTGCATCACTTATTTCACTTTCATTAAACATAATTAAAATTAAACTATCACATTTATTCATGGAACATTCATCCGATTGATTTGTTAGGCAATGTTTAATGGACCACGATCCATTGAATACATGGAGCCCATGGAGCCCCAACAAACAGCGGAAAGGATTTGATCTGAGTTCTTCGAGGGCTGGACATGATCTCATGAACAATCTGCTTAAACATATCATATGATATCATTAAAAATGGCAAGTTTGGGCTAGTCTACTAGTCCCTCCACGTTCAGACTGACTATAAATTCTGCCCTGTTTTCACCAGGACATTTCTAGAGCTTTGCTCGGGTCCTGCGCAGCAGCTCTCCGTTTGAATGAGAGAGTCACAGAGATCCAGGCTGAACAGCAAGGTACCGGGCCTGGGCTGCGGGCTTGGTGACGACTGGAAAAGCTGGAAAAAGATTACGTGAAAATGGTAGGTTTGTGGATGTTTCATGATGTTTCATGATGTTTCATGATGTTTCACGATGCTTCATAAAGTTTCATGAAGTTTACTGATGTTTCATGTGGTGCTTCATGATGTTTCATGATGTATCATGATGTTTCATGATGTTTCATGATGTTTCATGATGTTTCATGATGTTTCTAGATGTTTCACGATGCTTCATGGTGTTTCATGATGGTTCATGTTGTTTCATGATGTTTCACGATGCTTCACGATGTTTCACGATGCTTCATGGTGTTTCATGATGGTTCATGATGTTTCATGATGTTTCATGATGTTTTACGATGCTCCATGAAGTTTCATGAAGTTTCATGATGTTTCATGATGTTTCACGATGCTTCATGGTGTTTCATGATGTTTGATGTGGTGTTTCATGATGTTTCATGGAGCTTCATGATGTATCATGATGGTTCATTTGGTGTTTCATGATGTTTTTCATGATGTTTCATGATGTTTCATGAAGTTTCATGATGTTTCATCAAGTTTCATGATGTTTCATGATGTTTCACAATGCTTCATGAAGTTGCATGAAGTTTCATGAAGTTCATGATGTTTCATGATGTTCATGATGCTCACGATGTTTCATGATGTTTCATGCTGTTCACGGTGCTTCACGATGTTTCACGATGCTTCATGATGTTTCATGAAGTTTCATGATGTTCCATGATGTTTCATGTCGTGTTTCATGGTGTTTCAGATCGTATCATGGTGTTTATGGTGTTTCATGATGTTTTATGATGTTTCATGATGTTTCGTGACATGGTGTTTCATGATGTTTCATGTTGCGTCATGATGTTTCATGGTGTTTATGTTTCATGAAGTTTCATGATGTTTCACGATGCTTCATGAAGTTTCATGAATGAAGTTTCATCAAGTTTCATGATGTTTCATGATGTTTCTGATGTGTTTTTTCTATAGTATATATATATAGTATTATATAGTCGAAGGCAAAGGAAGTTTAGAAGCCAAACTTCCGACAATATGGACAGATGGAAAAGCAGAGTTGGTAAGAGTTTGAGAAGAGAAGAGAAGAGAAGAGAAGAAGAGAGAAGATCAGAGAAGAGAAATAGTCAGAAGAAAGAAGATGCAGGCGCGCGAAAAGGTAGAAAGGTAGGCTCGCTAAAGCGACGGGTGCGGAGCCATCTGGCCGGATGAGAGATGAACAATTGCACGCCGTTGTGGCCCAAAGCACATTTCCAAGTCAAAAAGCTAAAAACACCGCACGTTCGGAGCACCTTTGGAAGTTAAGATGTTGAAAAAGTGCACGCCGTTGTGGCGCGAAGCACATGTCGAAGTTAAAATGCACAAACCACACCATGCTCTGAGCACTTTTGTAAGCTGAGATGATGAAAACGTGCACGCTGTTGTGGCGCGAAGCACATTTCCAAGTCAAAATGTATAAAGCACACCAGGTTCGGAGCACTTTTTGAAGTTCAGACGTCGAAAAAGTGCACACTGTTGTGGCGCGAAGCACATTTCCAAGTCAAAATGTTAAAAACACCACATGCTCGGACCACTTTTGAAGGTTCAGATGTGGTTTTGCACGGCAGGCGCATTTCACGTGGCAGGCGCAGTACAAAACATCAGAGATGTTAGGAGATGGGCGCTGATTTCCTGAGAAGGGTTGCATTTTGGAGCATCAGATCTGTAGGTTTGCTAAGATGATTTTGCGTGACAGGTGCAGCATTTCGTATGACCTGGCATCACTTTTTCGTGGCAGGCGCAGCACTTTAGCCAGATGGAGTGGAAAAATCGCAAGACGCATTGGTACGAGGCCGTCAGCTGTGCACTCAACTTTCCATTTTTGAAGGATGTCTTGCAGAACTGCTTCGTTTTTGATGTTGTCAACGTGAAAAATTGAGGATGTCTCGCAGAATAGCTTTGTTTTTGAAGCTGTCAAGTTCAAAAGGTGAGGTCGTCTCGTAGAATTGCTGCGTTTTTGATGTTGTCAGGTTCAAAAATTGAGGAAGTTTCGCAGAATAGCTTCGTTTTCAAACTTGCAGATAGATAGACAGATAGAGGTAGAGATAGAGATAGAGATAGATAGATAGACAGACAGACAGACAGACAGATAGATAGATAGATAGAGAGATTAACAGTAAGACAAATAGATAAACATATATATATATATATAGATAGACAGATAGATAGACAACTGCAACTGCACTAATTACACCACACTGCAGCTACAACTTCAACTACAACTACACCTACACTACCACTACAACTACAACTTCAACTACACTTCAACTAAACTTCAACTACAAGAACTACAGCTACAACCACAACCACAACTCCAATAGCTGCAGCTTCGGCTACACTTCGGCTACACTTCGGCTACAACTACAGCCTCAACTACAATTACTACAACTACAATTACAAGTGCCACCACAACTACAACTGCAACTACAACTACAACTTTAACAGCTACTAATTTTACTACAACTACAGCTGCAACTACAACCACAACTAAAACTTCAGCTACATAGCTACACTTCAACTGCAACTTCAACTATACCACTACTACTACTGATACTCCTACTCCTACTACTACTACTACTGCTACTACCACCGCCACCACCACCACTACTACTACTACCACCACCACCACTACTACCACCACCACCACTACTGCTACTGCTACTGCTACTGCTACTGCTACTGCTACTGCTACTGCTACTGCTACTACTATTATTTCTACTTCTACTTTTAATTCTACTACAACTACAACTACAAATATACACCTGCAGCAACAACAACAACCACCTCCACCACAACCACCACACTACTACTACTACTAGTACTAGTACTACTACTACTACTACTACTTCTTCTACTTCTACTACTACTACTGCTACTGCTACTGCTACTGCTACTGCTACTGCTACTGCTACTGCTACTGCTACTGCTACTGCTACTGCTACTACTGCTACTGCTACTACTAC
>Ga0126342_10021453_pt1:0-5000 | contig 10770 bp, 10 predicted proteins | sample Cyp1metagenome_FD_92528 | JGI IMG/M metagenome (GOLD analysis project Ga0126342, IMG submission 92528) | Coral microbial communities from Lord Howe Island, Old Settlement Bay, Australia - Cyphastrea 1 metagenome | ecosystem: Host-associated > Invertebrates > Cnidaria > Coral ... | reverse complement strand
ATAGATGGATCACTGACTATATACTGACTATATACTGACTATATACTGACTATATACTGTCTAAGGATCAATTAAATGACAATCAATTTGGATCTACCTGTACTATGGACTATAGATGGATGATCAATTAGATACCTGCGTGTTGGATATGATAGCCATATGATACACTATGATATACTAATATGTAGAACATGTAGATTTGATTACAACATATTATGCATAGATTAGATGAATATATGGAAACTAATATATGGATATCTGGATAAATTATGCTGATTCACAAACCTAAAACATGGTGCATTTTGGAGATACTTACCCCTACGAACAAACCAACCAAGGGACAACATAGGAATGGGATCAGCATGGGAAAACCATCAGAACCATGGGAGAAGCAAGCAAGGTAAGCCTTTCTCGAATCGCTCCCAAAAGGAAGGTACTCTTCCAACCTCCAATTTTCATGGCATGTTTGTCAATGGGAGGGTAATGTGATGGACTTGAAATGATTTGATATATCTTTTCGTTTCACTTTAAATAACCTTTCTACATACTGAGCCAAGCCATTTACCTGACTGAATTCTACAGTCTTTGAATCAGTACTTTCTTTTCTTTCACCAACCTGAAAAGGCCAGCAAGATGGGCTGTCTACCAAATCCAATTCCCAACGTTTCCATCGAAAAAAGAAACCGCGACGGCACTAGCAACGTTGCGCTGCGCCTGTGGCAGGGCACGTGGAAGGAGCACTAGAGGACTTCGGATCGGAAGGAGCTGCACCAACGGTGCACGCGCACCAATACGGGACATCCTCAACCAAGGAAGCCATGGATCGAAAAGGCGGGGTGGGGTGAGACATGGTGAGACGGTGAGACCTGAAAAACATGGACTTGCCAAAATAGGATTTTGCTAAAAGGAAATCACTGATACGATAGTTGGGTTCCCTGCGTGGGGATTCAAAAGATCAATTCGCTAATTTTTTTGTTTGAAATTTGGGGCAGGACAACCATGGAATCTATAGGAAAGCATGGATGTGACCTTCAGATATGAAGGTATCTTGCGATTTTTCCCCTCTGCTACCATCCTTGTAAGCTCTATGGCCATCCATCAAAACAGTTCAAGACCCTGGTGCCACAGCGGAAGAATTAGAGTGGGAGAGGTCAGGTGGAATATCACCAAGAAGTCAACCATCATTTGTAAGAATATCATATAAATATAATTGATTATAATTAATGATTTCATGTATGTGCCATGGTCAAAAAAGGATTTAAAAAAAAAGGGCATGGTCATCCCACTATCATGAATGGGATTCCTTCTACTGGGTATCGTATAGTATACATTAGTATAGCCCCTACTGATCGGGGGATGATCATCCTCTTTCGGAATGAGAATGGCTAACCCCTGTTGTGACCATGGCACGGAGGTATGCTAAGGGATGACCATGTCCCACTGGTTTTTTGGTTGATCTCCCCACAACTATTGGTTAACAGAAACAAGTAAAACAATGTGCATCAAGCCCGGCCTTGCTGCAACAAACATGGACTACTCATGAACCTGGATGAATTTAAGGTCATCTTAAGTCATCTAATATATTTTTCATTGAAAAACAACACGGCAATGTGGTACTGATTTATGTCAGCACTGCAGTACAATTCAATAAACAACCACCAATATGTTCATGATTTATACCATCCATTTATGGTAAGTTGTTGGGGATGGTTTACTATTGCTGTACTAGTATTATGTAATGTCCTTAATTATCAACCCACCTATTTTACCAGAAATGCCTGGTGAATTGTGTATCCAACACTGATGCCATTGGGATTACCACATTGACACAAAAATTCAGTTCGGTCATTTTAGTGTCTTTATACATATATATATATAATATATATATATATACAATTTACCATAATACAATCGCACACGTCGATCTTGTGAGGGCTAGAACCCCCAAAAAATCATCCTTCAACCATCATCCTTTGATGGGGGACCTTATACCACAGCCCACTGGCAGCCCCGTCCTCTGCAGCAACATGACTTTCGCGACGCGGGTCCGGCGCGTGCTGAGCTGGGGCCAAACAGCGCTGGAGATCGGACCTGGTGTCTGGTTGTTTGAATGCAGATTGAATCCATTGGGGGTTGATATAGTATATAGAATATATATATGTGGTAGTATAGTTCATGTGTTAATATAGTGTATGTATATGTATATGTGGTAGTAATAGTTGACGTGTTAATAAAGTATATATATGCATGCATATATATATATGTTATGATTATATATCTGGGTAAATTAGAATAATTCACTAAACCAAAAAGTTTGGTTATATTGGGATAATTCCCCTTGCAGTGAGAAAGAACAGTGAGCTTGCTGTAATTTACATATCCAGATGATTGAATTGAAAGCCGATTGAATCCATTTTCCATGGTGATGTGATTTTTTTCACAAGGAACAGTGTATACGTCCAATAGGAAACATCACCATTTGGACATATCGGATAGGTTAGTTGGTTTATTCCACCTGGATAGTGATATGTCTATTAGATGGGGTTAAGGATCACCTTGGATGAAGGGGGGGCAGGTTGATATTGGCACATTTAACCAAGTTCACCTTGGGGCTGTGAAAACCAGAGCCCGAAACAGGTCTCTTGTTGTTGAGTTTACAACATTAAATATTATATATACAGTAAAACTATAATATCCAATATATACACACATATATATATATACATATATATACATATATATACATATATATATATGTACGACATATAATATAAATATTATAAGTATCATACTATAATACATATTTGTACTGATATATCTATATAGATATATACATATACATACTTATATACACATATAATATACGTATGAGTACATGTATTGTATATTGTATTTGTAATATATATTTTATAATATAAATATATGTTTGCCATAGTTGGTCGGCTGAACTAGGATATTCACCAACTGGAATAGAGATAAATAAGGTCGCCTGGCGATAATTTTTCATAATGATCATCTACAGTGAAGTCGTTCTGAAGATGCTAGAACTACACTACGGTATATACTGTTATTATCTTATTTGTCAAACAGTCAAACAAAACGCTAGGGATATAATAACCACAGATCTACGCCTTCCAAGCAATGAGAGGTGCTGGTGTACTACGAGTGGGTGCGCAAGAAGCACGGAGCGGCCTCGAATCTTTAGCCGGGCATGAAAACCCAGAATTAGATTGGCATGATCAGTACATACCTGAACAACAAAAAAATCTCACCTTCCGTTTGTTTAAACTATATCATATAATCAACATGAATGAACCATCCATTTTTTTTGATTTTTAGGACTAAATCCCTTATTGCTGCTGCTCAGCGAAACAATTCCTTCCTAAAGTTCACATGATTTAAGCAAAAATTGTATGTTCTACCAACAATTTGTTCCTAGGTTTTGGTTTATACTCCAATAAAATAATAATAATAATAATAATGTAGATATTAGACTATTAATAATAGATTAACAGATATGGACAATCCAGCATCTAGGTCCGGTCACTGTCTTAGCAAGGGCCATTGATTTCCACACCTATGTTTATCCTTGGTAACTGGGAACCATGGATGTTTGATTCAGACCAAGCAGTGTCATCAAACATAGCTGGAAAATTCCCATCAAAAATAAGGGAGCTGTGAATGAATTGTGATTGAAACAGATGGGAAAAAACATCTTCAAATACCATACAAAAAGCTATTGAAAATGGCCCAGTCGAAATAGCGGATTTACCCAGCTAGAGAATTGTGATTTTCCAGTTCGCTATGTGAAATTACCAGGCCGGGTATCTTTAAATGCACGTTTTCAAGTGCTGGGAAACTCAATAAACTATTCCGAATGGTGATTTTCCAGCAAACCGTACTGATTTCCAAAGGGTGTTTGTTCCCTTTGTAAGAACATGGTGATTATTTTTGTGTTTATTCCATTGTTCGATATTCCCCATATTCCATTGATCTCATTTCAAGAACAACCAGGATCTTTGATCCCTTCATGGATCCCAGTCTGGTACAGTGGGACCCGCCTGAATTGGGAAGAACATCCATCAAGAAAAATAAATATTCATGGCAGACAAATTGGTGTTTTCAAGCACAAAACGGTGGATTTTCGTCCGACCAAAAATGGTGAAAAATGGCCACAGTGGATCCCACAGTGCCCAGCCCCATTTTTCTGGCGAAACATCAACTGCTCAAGTGGCAGTTGTGCGTCCACGGAGAGAGATTTTTCAAAAACATCCACGGCAGCCACACCAATTCTGGTGAAAGCTAGGCTTTGGACACCCTGAAGTGGAAAAACGGTCGGCAAAAGGCAGAGGGCCATCAAGATTCACTTCTTCGCAGATGCCCATGGATCCAAGACCCTTTTTTTTCTGTTTCCACATCAAATGGCCGGTGAATGCATGTGTGTCCTCCCAAGTAATTACTTTAAACACATAAGTTTTGATTCATCCCCAGATAGTCCTGAAATCTTATGTCCATCTGGGACGTAGAACTTGAAGCATCTTGAGGGGGCATAGTCTAGACCTTTTTAGACCCATCCTGACCCATTCCCAAAATTCATCAGAATTCTGGTATCTTTGGTGATCTTGAGGAGGCCACAGAGAATCTTATGGCTGTTGGCTTCAACATGTTTGATTCTCACCAAATGGCTAAATTGGCTTAAACACAGTAATTCATAATACATGATAATCTGATATGTATATATATATATTTATTATTAAACGTATAATCCATATAGGATATATATAATACATATAATATATGTAATACATATAGTATATATTATGTATATAATATATAATTAGTTATATATAATATATATAATATATAAAATATAATATATATATATATATAATATAAATATAATAATATATATATATTAAATAATAAAAAATAAAATATATATATACTATTTTTAGAATAAATATAAATAATATAATATAAATAAATATCTAATATATAAT
>Ga0126342_10021452_pt1 | contig 10770 bp, 10 predicted proteins | sample Cyp1metagenome_FD_92528 | JGI IMG/M metagenome (GOLD analysis project Ga0126342, IMG submission 92528) | Coral microbial communities from Lord Howe Island, Old Settlement Bay, Australia - Cyphastrea 1 metagenome | ecosystem: Host-associated > Invertebrates > Cnidaria > Coral ... | reverse complement strand
TGGCATGACTCGACACTTGCGTGAGGAAAAGATGTTGGCTGCGCTGGCTGAGGGTGCGCCGTCGAGTTTGTTGCAGCTTTATGCCATGATGCTGGAGCCGCCCCAAGAAAATTTGTCCGACCTGCTCATTTTGTGCGGATCAATCGCTATGTCCATCCTGACCGTTGCGGTGGGAATCAACAATGCTTATGAACTCTGCGTTCCTGAAAGTCACAAACTGGAGAAAAACATTTTGCCACCAGGTGCCTTGCTATGCTTCAGATGGTGTGACAGTTTTTCGCGCATTGGTGCTTGGGCATTGCTGGGAATGTGTCTTCGGCCGATTGGTGCCAAACTTCATGGCATACAACAGCCGTATTTGCCTTTGATACTGGCAGCGGAACTGCTGTTGATCGTAGCAGTCTTCAAATCCCGGAGTTTTGGGCTGAACCTGGCATGTTCTGAGCTCTTCAAGAAAGAATTTGTCGTCAGTGTCATGGCTAGCTTCCTTGGCACCTACTGGTGCTGCAATACGGCAGATTTAGCAGCCCAACATAGGCTTTCCAGATCTTTGCTTGCGCTCCGTCTTTTACAAACCTTGGGCACATTGTGGTTGTGCGCTTGGTCTTTTTCCATTGCAGTTGGAAGTGAATGCCTTGCGGTTGAACAGCCAGCTGTGGTGATGGTCGCTTTGCTGGTTCTGTTCACCTTTGCCTTGGCATTTCTCACGGCACTGGCGCACGACGTCGCCATGTCGTTGTTTGCTTTGCCCTTCTTCCCTGTCATCGCTGGCTGGAAAGGCGGGCGCTTGGAGCTGGCAGCGCGCTTGGGCGTGGCATCGCAGATTCCACGCCTGCTGCGATCAGCGGGAGGAGACGTCGATGGCGCGGCGGCGCTGTGCCAAGCTGCTGAGGCTGGGCAGAACTCAGCAATCCATGCCTTGGTCGATGCCGGGGTTTCGCTCATTGCGAAGTGCCAAGCTTCCAACGGCCATTTGGAGGTCGTGGAATTTCTGCACAGTGCTGGGTGTGACTTTTACAGGGTTGACAATCGTGAATACACTGCTGCAATTCTTGCGGCCGAACACGGCCATTTGGAAGTCGTGAAATACCTACATAGTGCCAGGTGCGACTTTAACACAGCTGCCAATAGTGGATACACTGCGGGAATTTGGGCGGCCAAAAATGGCCATTTGCAGGTCGTGCAATATCTGCACAGTGCCAGGTGTGACTTTAACAGGACTGCCAATAGTGGGTACAATGCGGGAATACTTGCTGCTTCCAACGGCCATTTGGAGGTCGCGCAATATCTGCACAGCGCCAGGTGTGACTTTAACAAGGCTGCTAGTAATGGATATACTGCAGGAATTCTTGCTGCTTCCAACGGCCACCTGGAGGTCGTGCAATATCTGCACAGCGTCAGGTGTGATTTTAAGAGGGTTGCCAATAATGGATTCACTGCCGCAAGTCTTGCAGCCAAAAACGGCCATTTGAGGGTCTTGCAATTTCTCCGTTCTTCCGGTTGCGACTTTGGGGTGCATTCTTTGCACGCAGCCACGGACAGCGGTCACTTGAGCGTCGTGGAATTTCTTCTCAGTTTTGTGGATGTTAACGCTGCTGGCATCGGACGTGCTCATGCTTTGGACATCGCAAGGGCAAACGATCCCAACGGCCCAGTGGCCAAAGCGTTGCTTCGTGCAGGTGCCGCTCCCGGCCCTGACCCCCGGCTGGTTGGGTTGACAGCCTTGAGACCGCTTGAGACACCGCCGCACGGCTACGTTTGGTTGACCTGCGGTGCAGCAAAATTGGCCCAGTGCCGAGGCAAGTTTTATCACGAAATGCAGATCTTGAGCGAGTTCCGCCGCCCTCAGCTGGGTTGGCTCAGTACAGATTTCGAGGGTGGAGATGATAAAGATGATAAAGGCGTCGGAGATGATGCCAACGGCTGGGCGTTTGATGGGCAACGGTGCTGCTGCTGGCACGGTGGGAGAAGGGAACCGCTGCAGATCGCACCGTGGAAAGTCAACGGTGTCCTTGGCTTTGCCATCGACCTGGACGGGGGGCAGATGCAGCTGCGCACTGAGCAGCAAGAACTGACCATGCCGTTCAAGGCCCACGGAGCTGTGTGCTCGGACCCGGTCTTGTGTTTTTTTGTTTGTTTTGTTCGCAAATCATTTTGGTGGATGCCGTCCTTCAAGATCCAATCACATCAAGAAAGACAGCACTTCGAAACTCCTTTGGGTAAGTTTAAGATCGGCTTGTTTTTTGGCCTGGCGGAAACCACAAGGTACCCTGCAGCAAGCATCAAGGGTTTCTTTCGAATGCATCTGGCCGAAGACAGTTGGAAGCTCCAGCCGCCTCGAGAGTACAAAGAGTGGGGTCGGGGGGGCTTTTCGTGGAGCGACTAGCCATATTCTGGCGAAAAAAGAGAAAATTGGACCAAATCCAGTTGAAAAAAATGGCGCTGGGTTGATGCTGTGATGTTCTTGACGATGGACAGGACATGAATTTGCAGGCGTTTGCTTGTTTTTTGCTTGTTGAACTGTTCATGCAATTGGGATGATGGAGGTGGCAGCTGCATGTGAGAAAGTCGGCTGAAGGTGGTGATCGCATGCCATTTGGGTATGCCCCTGGGCTGCATTGCTGCCAGGTCAATGGACGGACGGTTGGTTTGGGGTTCGTTAACTAGGATTTGACATGAAGCGCGATGGTTGTGAGCCCATTTCAAATTAAAGGGTTTTTTGCGCAATGCCACTGAGCATTGTTAAGCTGCGCTAAGTCCACGTAGGTCCGCGGGACATGTGCGCTTCCACTTTATCAGCGGGTGCGGCACAACAAGCTTAATCGAAGGTAGCAACTTTTGCGGCTTGCAGCAGTTCCTTTCAACTACTTCCAGATGAATCCCCGTTCTTGGTTTTGAAGCTACCCTAGTACCAACGAACAGTCTGTGATTCGCACCGACAGACGGATACCAAATGCCATGCCCTTTCAAATCCAATGAGCCAAACAGGAGTATCACCAAGAGACTGCTACATAGCTGCTACGTTTCAAGCGCTCCTCACCATGCTTGTATTTGCTCCTGAGGATTCGGATCGTGTCGCTGCTGAACTGCAACTGCAGAAGCGAGTGCGGCAAGCCGAGTTGGCCCTGGCGAAGGAGGGGGGAAGGGCCTTAGCAGTCAGCCCCATGTTTTCCTGTCATGTTCTTAGTTCGCTGAATGTGCTTCCCGCATGTAATTTGGGTATTGGTTGCAACCTATCGCACAATCTCTGGGGAATGAGCATCCAATTACCAACTCTCTTGCCGTTCACCCAGTTGCCAGCGACTTGACCCATGAAAATTTTATGACGTGAAGATGGAAGAAACTGTCAGGCTGATCGTCCATTGCCGCAGGACTGAAGTGAACGCATGGTAATGGGGTTGTCGCACTGGTGCCGATGACTTTATCCCGGTGTGGTAAATAGACCATTTTCGTAGGTTGCAGTTACGCATCAACTTTAAGATGGTTGCTGGTAATCATTCCCTATTGACCGGGCGCTTCTTTAATGGGAAATTCCGCCACGCATACTTGTTGCCAGACTTGGCTAACTCGTTGACCTGCGAAATTCAACCAGTCCATACTAGAAATGACCAGCGAGCTGTCTCCAAAACGGTCTCCATTTCGGGTGGTTAGAGCCATCAAAGTAATTTCCGTGCACAGGAGCCCCGTGTGCCTTCAACACGTGAGGCCTGGGACCGATCATGAAAATTCCCATGATATCACCCCCAGCATGCAGCCTGAGAGCACCGATCTTCACCATTTGCACCATCTTTGGGTGGCCTGTGAAGAACTCTATTGATGGGGGCCGCGTGCTCGAGTTGTGTTGTGCACTTTGGCTTAGCGTTAAAGCTTCAAATTCTTTAAGATTTAGACTAGATTTCTTCGTCCCCATTGAGTATAGGCGGCATTGTTCATCCTGCAGGTCGTTGCCAGCCCACGCAGCCCTCACTTTGGCGTTCAGATCCAAAGGTGGCCCGGCGAATCTGGATGACTTGCAATGCCTTCGCCGCGATGCGCCTATTTTAATGACGGTTTTCTATGTGGGGCTCTTCCCCAACATTGGTTTTGGTTACGTTCAAATTTTCAAATTGAATCATCACTCAATCGTACGGAGGGGATGAAATTCGATTGGCACTTTAAAAGGATGGATGATTTGGGCACCTCGGTCCTGAAGAATCTTGAGCATGACGGCGGTTTTTGATCCAGTGTCTGAGAAGTGCTTTGAAAGATTTGGGGAGAACATGCCGAGGCGTGTCCTGAATGACTTTTCATTTTCTGCAGATGTGAGAATTGTGTGTGCTGACGTTAACTTTGCAAAGTCTTTGTGGGAGGATCTTAAGGGCTTCCAGGGCTTGTTGGGGCAAACGTCGCCCATCTCTGGGTGAAGTCTGTTTGAAAGTTGCGTAGAACATATCATTGTGTAAGAATCATGGCTTTGTCTGGCTCCAGCCCCTCGAAATCTCTGTTCCTCTCAGATAGGGGTGAAGCGATGGCTTTTACAGGTGCCAACGTTGCCCAGATTTTTGGTCAGATCCAGCGGATATTTCCAAGTTCGGCCAGGGCCAATCCCCTTGGACACCTGGACGACATGACAGTCGAAGTTCCACCTGTTCCTGCAGGCCACATGCTCGAACTGGACATAGCATGGTTCATGGCACAGCGGTCGAGATTAGCTGTTATCATTGATTTTGCATTGCAACAGTACATGAACAAAATATATCATGATCAAGTGTTGTCCTACATTGTTCTGTGGAAATTCTCTTTTCTATGGGTCGCGGTTCGACCGTGTGTTTCAAACACGTTTCGCTTCGACCCAAAATAAAGGACACTGATCTCCAATGAGCAGCATATTCTTTCACAGGATGACCACATTGCAATCCAGGTTTCAGCCGAGTACAGGGCTCTGGCAGTCCTGAATTTCGTCAACGTACGGTCTCCCATCAAAAGGGGATGGCCGGATGGCCGCAGTTGCTGTGGTGATCGGGTAGCGTTGCTGACATTTCCAAATGATTTGTTGGTGTCTATTTTATTTTGCCAGTGCTATAAATCTTATAAATCCATGGGGTTCCAATAAAATCCAAAGCCCATGTTTCGAAACGTCCTGACCATCATTTTTTGCGCGTCGGTCGGTATCCATAGTTTTGTAGATTCAATGATCGTTTTTCACAGATTCAAAGTTTTTGGTGATGGGCATCCCCATTGGAATTGCTGGCGAGCAAGGTGTGGATGCCATTCGTTGCCGCTTGCAGTCCCTGCCAGAAGCACAGGCTTGGAGCGAGGAAGCCTTTCGGCGGTCCATTCTTTTCCAAGAAGCCTGGAGATTCCGAGAAGAAATCCAGCGGATAAGAAAAGAAAAGATTTGAAATATTGAAGAATCCAATTTCCCACTTTGGGCCTTCCTTATTTCACATTTTTTGTTGATTCCTTTTGTTACTTTTGTTTTGACTCATGGGCCACCATTGGCATCTTTGCACCTGACATCGCTTCAGGAAGCCTACGAAGACTTGAAGTCCCGGCTGCTTGAGGCTGCGAGCGGTGAATGGGCCACTTCGGCTTTCAGTACAGTGACAGGCTGCAAAAATGCAGGCGCTATTTCCCCCCAACTAGTAGACATCAGTAGTATGTACCAGCTGAACCGGATAGCGAAGCTTGCAAACCCCAGGCATAGCAGCATCGTAGGGATACATGTACACCACGGCCGGTGGAAACCACGTTGCCAGGTCCAAAGCCAACAGCTTCAAGCGGCAGCCAAGGCCCACCAATGAGATAAATTTGCAAAAGCAAGATGCAGCCCACGAACCCGAATGCAGTCACGTAGACACTTTGGTGAAACAAGTTATTTGAACAATCTTGTGCATTTTTCCCCTGTTACCGTACCAGTGCACTGTAGACTGTGGAATGCGGAAGAGGCTGGAGTGCAAAGTGTCGCGCGTGGGGTGTAAAGTGTAGTAAGTGTAGAGTGTAAAGTGTGGAGTGTAAAGTGTGGAGTGTAAAGTGTGGAGTGTGGAGTGTGAAGTGTAGAGTGTACAGAGTAAAGTGTGGAGTGTGGAGTGTAAAGTGTGGAGTGTAGAGTGTAAAGTGTGGAGTGTAGAATGTAAAGTGTGGAGTCTGGAGTGTGGAGTGTGAAGTGCGGAGTGTATGTAGAGTGTGTGTGTGTGGAGTGTAGAGTGTGGAGTGTAAAGTGTAGAGTGTAGTTTTTGGAGTGTAAAGTGTGGGGTGTGGAGTGTAGAGTGCAAAGTGTAGAGTGCAAAGTGCAAAGTGTAAAGTGTATAGTGTTGAGTGTAAAGTGTAGAGTGTAGAGTGTGGAGTGTGGAGTGTAAAGTGCGGAATCTGGAGTGTAAAGCGCAGAGTGTGAAGTGTAAAGTGTATAGTGTGGAGTGCAAAGTGTAGAGTGTAGAGTGTGGAGTGTAAAGTGTGGAGTGTGGAGTCTGGAGTGTAAAGTGTAGAGTGTGGAGTGCGCAGTGTGGAGTGTAAAGTGTACAGTGTGGAGTGTAAAGTGTGGAGTGTAAAGTGTAGAGTGTAGAGTTTGGAGTGTAAAGTGTGGAGTGTGGAGTGTGCAGTGTGGAGTGTAGAGTGTGGAGTGTGGAGTGTAAAGTGTGGAGTGTAAAGTGTAAAGTATGGAGTGTGAAGTGTGGAGTGAAGAGTGTAGAGTGCTGAGCGTGGAGTGTAAAGTGTAGAGTGTAGAGTGTAAAGTGTAAAGTGTGGGGAGTGTAAAGTGTGGGGATTGTAAAGTGTAGAGTTTAAAGTGTGGAGTGTGGAGTGTAAAGTCTAGAGTGCGGAGTGTAAAGTGTCGAGTGTGGAGTGTAAAGTGTAGAGCGTGGAGTGTGAAGTGTAAAGTGTGGAGTGTAAAGAGTGGAGTGTAAAGTTTAAAGTGTAAAGTGCGGAGTGTAGAGTGTGGATTGTACAGTCTGGAGTGCGAAGTGTCAAGTGTAGAGTGTGAAGTGTAAAGTGTAAAGTGTGGAGTGCAAAGTGTAAAGTGTGGAGTGTGGAGTGTAGTGTGTGGAGTGTAGAGTTGCGCCTGCCACACAAACGACTTTCGACACTTGCAGACACGTGAGAATACACCAAGGGCCTTGCCTGCCACGGAAAAACGACATGGCAACCTGCTTGGAAACCTTCGAAAAGGAGCGGTTTTGCAGCTTCCCCCTGTAAAACACGGCGATGCCACAAGAAAGCCAGACAATCGAGACTGGACATGTAGGAGCCTCAAAAAGAGCATTTCGTGGGAGACCTCCTCCAGTTTTCATGTTTTGTAGCCTCAAATTGAAAATCGACGTTTTCCGGCGAGTTTTCGCATGAACCTCTAAATTTGCGACCTCAAAATCGATGTTTCGTGCGAGGCTTCCGTCAATGGTCAGCACATGTCACAAAATGCCACGCCTGCCACGGAATTTGCACGTTGTCACTTGTCACCACTTCACGCAGCCCTGACAATGCGATTCGCAAAAACACACAACACGACACGTCGAAAGTGCTGCACCTGCCACGCGAAATGACGATGGAGGTCGCGAAAGTGCTGCGCCTGCAACGAAAACTGGAACTCAGAAGCACCTGCCACACATTCGGGACAAAACTGTCAAAATTGACGGTGGAAAACCATGAAACCAAGTTGATGTTTGGAAGATTGCTGGAAGCCGAGTCAAAATCAGAGTAATGTAAAACCAATTTTCCGTGGTTGAGTCGAGTCATCAAAACCAGATTCCATCAATGAATAATTGCATCAATTTTGGCAATGACAGCCGTTGATGACAACCATGAACGACCGTCGAGAATCTTCAACAACCATGAGTGACCACCACTAATTCCCCAAAGCCATCAATGGTTACAGTATCACATGTTATCACCATCATCAACCACAGCAGCCATGGGTGCCACCAGCAGCTCCCAACGCACTGTGCTTGGCAGGTGAATCCCCAAGCAGAGGCAACGCCTCAGGTGGAACGCTCCGAGGACGGAGTGACAACTGCAGGGCAAAATCCTGAAGTGTGGGACCCAACCCGTTGATGCAAACCTACAGGAAATGTAGTTTGAAGTATATGATATAGTCTAGTCCTTAATTCAGGGTCCGTTCAAAGAACTGTACTTGTACTTGACAAAAAACTGAGCTGCAACCATCTCCTGAGATGTTCAGTGGCAGTCAACCTAGAGACATACTCTTGGAGAAAGGAGGCGTTGACGTTTTTGCCAATCAACTGCACCAATGATTGCTTTGTGATCGTTTGCAGTAGGATACCGCATCAAAGTGGGCGCTTGAAGTCTTCCCGACGCGTTTCACAGTGGGTTTGGCAAGCCTATAACGGATTGATGGCATTGAAGACTGAAAGATACGGAAAGCCATGGCCTCGACATGCTGGCAGCGGACAGCTCGATTGGTTATTTGCACATGCTGCTATCTCACATGTTTGTAGCATGTTGGATAGCTTACGAATGTTTTGACGATCATTAGATCTAGATGAAAATTGAAGCTGCACTTGTCAGCTCAAGATAGGAGTCAGCTCGCGTTGCCAGCTTTGAATCAGAAATTACTTGAAAATGGCATGTTCATAGAGGATATGGAAAGATATTTCCGCGATGGCAGGCAGAGAATGAGGATTTGATCCAGCGATTAAGGCTGGCCATGGGCAGTTCTTGTGGTTGTCCAAGCTTTGCTGAACACAAAGTTGAGGTAGATGTGTGCGGCATCTCTGTCAGTCTTTGCGCAGCCCACTTTGAATACCTGAAACTAATCAGACAGGAAACATAATCAGCCATTGGTGGTTTCTGGATAATTTCGTTTGTGCACTAGACTGATATTCTTGATTGATTTGCTTCATTTGTTTATGTCCACATTACTTTCCTTTCCATGATGTACCCATGTTTGCTATCCACTTTTTGCGAGTCCTCATTGGTTGATATCTCCATGGTTTGTTAACATTCACGCCCAATCCTGCTTGTTGACCTGGTTGCACTGTTGCCCGTCTATTCGTTGCATGCTTTGTTTAAGTCATTTAGCATCAGCACATTTTCTTGATGTGCCAACTGTTTACTGCATGTTGCGTTGATCACATGGCCCCACCTTTGGAGCCTCCATGGATTCGCCTTCGCCTGGTGAGCGGTGTCTTGCCAAGGCAGCAGGAGATGACGAGAAAAGTCTGTGATAAATGGAACACGGGTCTGTTTTACGTTGGTTCAGGATGGTTCAGGCATTTTAAAGACAATGTGTTTTTGTTTTCAGTTGGTTCAAGGCACGCTTTGCAGTTGGATTTCATTGCAAGATTGTCTTAAAGCAAGTCTAGGAAAGGTGCAACTCATCCAATCTAGGGGGCTTTGAGTGTTTGTTGCTTCAAGTCAGATCTTGAGAGATAAAGTCTGATAAGGTCCCTTCTCTGCTGGTGAATATCCCCATTCATTTGTCTCCACTTCCTCCATTCTTGTCGGTTCAATCCCGATTTTTTTGCTAGTGATTTCCATATATTTCCATCATTTTTCTGGATCGTTGCAAGTTACATCCCCAATATCCAAAGCCGCTCTCCAAGTACCAGCATTTGTTTAGCAAAGACATTAGTTGAAACCTGTTGATATTCTGAACAATTTTTGCATTCTTTTTACCCAATTTAGTAAGTTGAATTTAGTGAAGCTCCAAGTGCTACACCAGTTTTTCCACCGCCCCGATGACCCAAGGCTCCTACGCTGGGCAGAGCGCCACGGCGCCACCGTCAGTGCCTCCTGGCGCGTGCTGCAGCCCGTCGCGGGCAACGGCGACCGTGGCGACCCGGGCGACCGCACCTGCCATGCGACCGAGCGGTTGGAGGAAGGCATAGCATCCAATGATGGGGAGATGGTTATAGACATAATGCTGGCTTGATATATATATATATATAATTATATTGTATATATATATAATATGTATATATTATAATATATATATATATATCGTTTGATGATAACGATGAGAATTATGTCGGTTGCTGGTTGTTGGTTGATGATGGTTGATGGGGATATATGGATGGTTTTGGTTATTTTGGTGGGTTAAATTATGATGGCCTTTCCGGTGTGGATCAAAAGAACTATGGAGATATGGTGTTTAAACCCTGGTTTGACAGTGCGGAATTATGTAGAAATTGGCATTTGATCATCCCACACTGGAAGGTTTGGTGGTGATGAAAGATCATCAGTTTGGTTGGGCGGTGTTTACCAACCAAAAACCAACAAACGTAGTATACATGGGAGTTTGGTTGAGATATTTTACCAACCATCATCCAAGAAAAATGTGGATACTTTTTTGTTTGACAGCTTAATATGCTATAATGATAGTTGGGCGAAAACCAGAAACAATGTTGCATTTAACAGATACTGACATGTATTATAGTTGCAACAGACATAGTCCAGAAATACATAGATTTTCCACATGTAGCCACCAGAAATACATCGTTTTCCATATCAATGACCTCTGTCTCCACACGGTCTGCCGGGGGAGGGGTTAAAAAAAAAAAATCCGGATCAAGAAAAAATTTTTCCGGATCAAGAAAAATTTTTTCCGGATCAAGAAAAAATTTTCCGGATCAAAAAAAAAATCGGTCTACAAACAATAGCAACTAGTAGGAGAGAAGGAAAGGAAAAGGAAAGAAAAGGAAAGGAAGGGAAGGGGAGGAAGGAAGGAAGGAAGGAAGGAAGGAAGGAAGGAAGGGAAGCAAGGAAGGAATGAAGGAAGGAAGATCTATCTGTATCTATCTATTTCTATCTAAATCTATCTATATCTATCTATATCTATCT
>Ga0126342_10021451_pt1 | contig 10770 bp, 12 predicted proteins | sample Cyp1metagenome_FD_92528 | JGI IMG/M metagenome (GOLD analysis project Ga0126342, IMG submission 92528) | Coral microbial communities from Lord Howe Island, Old Settlement Bay, Australia - Cyphastrea 1 metagenome | ecosystem: Host-associated > Invertebrates > Cnidaria > Coral ... | reverse complement strand
TACGTTGCAGAAGACCAATGGTGCTCTCGCTCCAAGCAACTGCTTCAAAAAGCCTTTGTGGACGTGAAGATGAAAAAGGTGTGATGTTCATTTCGTCCATGGTTCTCCAGTGAATTATGACATTTTCTAGTTACCAACAAAACGACCAAAAAGGCATGAAACCGCAATTCCAATGGTTAGAATGTTGCACACATGTCTGGCCATCCATGGAAGATGTAAATGTATTATCATTGTTCTGCGCGGACAAACGTCAAGTTTATCCGCGCCGACATTGAAACTTTGGCTGATCGAACACTTTCAGAGAAAAACATAAAACACTGTAAAACGCAGTGTAAAATCAACATTTTCCATATCCATACAAATAAAATGCAATTGGCTTCCGGGGAACCCCCAGCCTTCATGAGCCTATATATATATGTGTGTGTGTATGTATATGATATATATATATGTACATATGTATATATATATATATACATAAATGCACATTTATCTGTATAGTGTACAGAGAACCCCGCTGCGATTCCGCACCTTGAAGGCGGCCTGCTGCCGTAGCACCGCATCTTCCTGGAACTGCAGGGCCTAGCCGGTGGAGCCAGTGAATTGATGCAGTTTCATGGTGATTCTAATGGTGGTTCAATAGTGATTTAATGGGATTTAGTAGGATTTAATGGGAGTTAGTGGGATTCCATGGTGATTTCATGGTGATTTAACGGTGTTGAATGGTGATTTAGTGAGATTTAATGGGATTTCATAGGATTTACCCGCTTGTTATTTCATATGGCTATGGAAAAATCTATGAAAAATTATAGGTGATTATGATTATTGACCTCTTAAAAATGGTGAACTTACTAGTAGGTTAATGGTGGGTTAACAATGGTTTAATGGGTACCTAAGGACCTAGGAATTTGATATGGTACCCCGAGAAGCCAAGATTTGAGAAAATAAAACCCTCTGCATCAGTTGCTGACCATGAAAAAAACGGTCCGTTCCGCAAGTTGTGAACCCAAATATCATATTTTGTTTGTTATGTTGATATCCCAATGATATCGCCATGGTTGCTGGTTTTATATGTTAATTCTAGTCGACTAAATCCTCATGTTTGTTGCTTCACTCCCCACATATAGTTGGTAAATGTCTCATTGCTGGTTAAACCCCAAAGTTTGTTGTTGAAGTCCCCTTCTATTGTTGCTTAAATCAGTTGAATCATGTGACATCCCCAATTTGATCATTAATACCACTAAAAATGGTATCATTCAAATCCACTACAAAAATGGTGAGTTGATGGGATTTCATGTGATTTCATAGGATTTCATGGAATTACATCCCCCTTAAATCCACTGGAAAATTCAGAACCTGTCCTTTTGACCTCCACCGCACCTCCCGCTTCCGTCGCAGCTCGCGCTCCATGCCACGCACATCAGCGCCCAGCTGCGTATCTAGAGCACGGAAGAGGTTGGCAGTGGCAACGCCTGTGGCAACGGATGTAAGTTCCGTCCCCTTACCATTGACATAACATGGGGATAGAACACAAAAATAACTGTTGATTGATTATTTCATGGGGAGAAACAACCATCAAAACTGGGACTATAACTGAACATTGCCCCTACTTACAGTCCTTTTTCGAGCAGGCTGAGTTAACTAGTTAATTCGCCCACTCATTGGGGTGAACCACCAATCTACCCATCAACGACATTCTCACCGCTCCGTGATTCGGATCGCATCGCCTATGCGCTGTTCCAAGTCCTTGAGCTCAGCCTGCAACGTTTCCTCCTTGCAAACTTTGGTTGGTGAAGTTCATGGGCAAAAGGTTGGGCATTGAGAGACAGAAATATGTCATAAACCATCCCAATTTCGGTCTATTATTGGGTATGCCCTTTAGTAACGGGATGAGATAATTAATGAACCACATTGAACCAGCAAAAAGACGGATATCCTTCAATTCCGCTTTTCGAGTGAGGCCATGACTGTCGGCTCTTAGAAGCAGCGGCGGTCGAAGGGACCGCACAAGATGTTGCAGAAAGGGTTCTACTCAATGGATACAACCAGTTTTAAAGCCCGCAAACAACTGCAGCTTGATGAGCATGGAAGGCTGAGCAATGCTCCTCCTTAGGATCCTCTGTTGCCACCTCTGATAGCTGCTGTTCTGCTGCACTTAGCTCCTGAAATGAGGAGCTCTGAAACGATGTGTTTCTTTGATCACATCACAGATTCCTCGCTGTTTCCATTTCAGAATATTTGTTGGGCATATGTTTTCCCTCCTGGAAAAAAGATGCTAAGTTTTTGTATGTACATTTGTCAGAATCAAGAATATGGGATGATCGGGTTCACAAAATGAGCAACATGTGCAGGCTGGAAACCTAAAACCCCTAAAAAAACATGTGGTTTCGATTGCAGAAACTCTTAGAGAATCAACACTTGGCCCCAACAAATGGGGCTCAAAGATTGTGGTAGCCATGGACCCACAAAGCTGGTTGTTCTTTGTATCACAGCCATCAACATCAACATCAACCTCCTCCTCATCAACAGCAGCAACCTCCTCCTCATCATCATCATCATCATCGTCATCATCAAAATCTCCAAATGTTAAGGATCCATGATCTGGAATCAATCCCAAATCTGGGGCATGGCTCCTTCTGACGACTTTGCAGCTCCGCCTCTGCACGTTGAAACTCCCGCCTCAAGACGCGACAGGGCGGAGCACTGATCAGAAATTTGGTTGGAAAAATGCAAACAAAATAATATGCATATGAATTATGTACGTGGGTATATAGTGTGTATGTATTTATGATTCCATCTCTCTATAGAGGTATATAGTGTATAATTATATTATATATATATATTTATTTATTTATTTATTTATTTATTCATTTATTTATGTATTTATTAGAACATACATTATACATTGCCATCAATTTTACCTTGGCTGCCGTTCATTGGGACGTCTGATTGGTTCCATCCCAACATGCGCCAACTGGGTCCCGCAGCTCTGCATCCCTCACAACAAGCTCTGCTTGTTTCTTTGCATCCTGGCAAGACATGGATTGGTTCAAACACCGAAAAGATGACAGTTACTGAAATCCTGCTCTCAGACGAGGGTAAATTACATTTCGACCTTTATGTATCTATATATATATATCTTTATGTTTGCTATCCGGAAAAAAATGGCTGTGACCGATATCTATCTGCCACCGTCTCCAGTTTTGCAGATTTTCAGGTCAAGTCATCGACCAACAGACTCATTACCCCACTCGTGGCCTCCACTGCTGCATAGGCAGCATTTTCGCGAGAATGCTTGGAGCGCATGTCCATCAATTCGCTGTCAATGGCCTTGCACCAAAGTCAGAGCATGGACAAAGTCAGCTCCGTTGTACCTTCCATTTCAGGATCGTTTGCTACAACACAGATGCTCAGAGTATCACAACAAGGTTTTTCTTCTAAGACGCAGAATGGGTTTTCACCTGCATGCACAAGCTGGAAGGGATGGACGCAGTTCTCATGAGAGCCTCCCGCTATTTCCAGTTCTATCCGCCATCCCCAAATCATCCCAAAGCCTCCACACTCAGTTTCCAAAACATTGTAACATCCAGTCAAATCCAAACTTGTGCATACAATACTGTATGTACATATATCCGTAATTATCCGTACATATTATATATATATACATGTATCATATATATCTGTATACGTAACAATTACATATCATAGAACCATGTAATATATTATATATATATGTATAACATCCTTTCCCAACCCAGAAGTCCATGCCATCCCACCATCATCTCATCACCCCATTTGGCACCTCCAGGCGTCCCTTCATCGTCTCCAGTTCCGAAAAGTCGAAGCGCGTGCTGCCCTGCCGTGCCTCCGAGCTCACCTCAGGAGTTTCTGGTGGCAAAATTCATGGGAGCTCCACCCAAAAATGATGGACCAGGGAGGCGGAAAGTAACCAAAAGGATGCTCAAAAAGCCGGCAGATGTCTGAAACCGAAAAATTCGGGACTGAAACCGGAAAATTGCAATGTGACATTGGGCCCCATTGGATCCAATGGGGCTTTCTGGCCAAACCCAACCCATCTGTCAGCTTCATCATCTGGGCCGCCCAAACCGCCAGGTTGCCATCCCGGGAGATGGTTTCGCCATTCAGCGTCACCACCCTGGCGGAAAAACGAAAACCATGGGTCGTGGATCCTCCGGTATGCCCGATATACCCTCTGGTAATTTAACATAGCTATGGAAAATCACCATTTTGAATGGGTAAATCCACTATAAATGACCATTTTCAATAGCTATGTTAGTTTACCAGAGGGTACCAAGGAAGGTAGCAACAGATTTCTAAAGCTGTAGCTAGCTAGACTCAGCTAGACTCAGCTAGACAAGTGCTGATCAAAAACCAGCGGCTTCTCAAGAGCACAAATCAACCGTTGCAATTTCATACATGGCCAGTGCAAAAAGCTTGGCATCCTGGGGAACACCAAACTAAACTAATAAAAGCAAGTTCCTCCAAAAAAAGGTCGCATAGGTCTTGGCCCATGCCCAAAAAGGGAAACCTCCTTCCAACAATGGATAAGCCCAACCATCACAGATGGCGCCTGCACTTGATGCCGGCATCCTTAAGGTGTTCAAAGACCTGTGCGCCCAAGACTTTCGATAGCTCTGATTGCAACTCTGACAAGAATCCTCAGTGGGATCCCTTCTCCAGGCTAAAAACACGAGCAAATGGGGTCCGGCATTTCCCGGACAACAATCTCCCAAAATCATTTCGTTTCCCAAACCCAAGCAACGATCTGTTCATTTATTTCCCCCATCATTCGGGCCCCTGGCAAAGCGACGTCCATCTTCCAGCGAATCTGCCACAACCACATCCTGGAAGCACTGGTAGCACTCGTTTGAACGCCCAGTGAACGATGGTGAATCCTCACCTTCACTTTGGGGATCGAAATGGGGACATTTCAAACCACCCCGCAATTTGCATGTTGCTGACTGCTGACTTCAGATCTTACCAGAAGCGTGCTTCTGAAGGACAATGAAGGACATGGATAATAGAAACCAGTGGTCAACCGTTGCATCTCCCCACCGACAGCATGAACTGAAAGGCCCGGTTCAAGTGCGGCTCGTGGGAGATACAGCTCAACGCCTGGCGGATGTGGACGTCCGTGGCTTGGAGTGAGTCCTTCTTTCCCTTCCATAAACATCACTTACCCTCTGGTAATTTAACGTAGCTATTGAAAATGACCATTAATAGTGGATTTTCCCATGAAAAATGGTGATGTTCCATAGCTATTTTGACATAACCAGAGGGTAATAAAAAGCCACCGATTCCATCGTTTTGAACCAAAAAGTGACCTCCCAAATTGGTGCAACATCTCCGGACTGAGCATCCCCACGGGTCGCAGGGATTTGTGGCCACGGAGCGTCTGGCCCGTCGGAGCGTCGGTGCCAGGAAGGGAGGCTTTGTAGAAGTCAGTAGAAGTCCCCAAGTTTTCCAACATGGCCCATCTACGAAAGTGGGTGAAAATAAGTTTGAATCTGCAATAGATATCATATGATATCAGATGTTAATCAAAATAGTGGGTGAAACAGTGAAACCCATCTATGACAGTTCATATCTGTAATTTGATCAAGGATTAAAATCTCTCCATCAACTGCCAGCGATGTATCCCTTCTACGGCCTCCTTCAGCTGATCCACGGGCGCGGCTCTGAGATTATCCATGGGGAGGAAGGTCAATGGCTCCATCATGCGCTCCTGGTGCGACCCGGATTCGTTGTCGATCCAAAAAGCTGGCGTCGTGCTACCCAGAAGGATATTTTCTGGGATGTACTCTCTGGTAAATTAACATAGACCCTGGCAGTCATCGGGGTTCGAAGATTAGTGAAACCACTAAAACTAGGCTATGTTCAGGGTCTATATTAATTTGCCAGAGGGTGCTGGGAATAAAAAATAATCATGATGGGGATATAAAAACAAAAAAACAACAATAAGAGTGGGAGAAACCCGACTTGGTGACCAAATGATGGCAGGCTTTTACTAAGGGCGACTAGTTTAACCACCAACAACCACATGACTCCATCTCAACAAATTTGGGAATTCACATGCTACCATCAATGCCACACACAAGATTCAACCCATTCTCGGCAATATTCACCACAAAATCCAATGACCTTCAGATGGTCAAATGTTATCAGCGCCACCTTCAGGTGTTGCACACATTGCCGCGCATGTTGGATGCTGTCGGTGACCACCGCATCCATATAATTTCCCAACCTTGGAAAAACGAGTGCACCGAAAAAGAAACGGGATCGCCGTGGCGAACCAGCAACCTTTACAACTGGATGAATCCTTTGAAATAGGTGTGTCTATATATATATATATATAATATGTATATATATATATATACCAAAAAATGGCATTTGCATGGAGAAAGTAAATTCATCAACCATCAGATTTTCCGGCACCCTATGTTCAGTCAGTCACCCGCTTGCAGTCACCCGCTTGCCGTCACCCCCTTGCCAAATATTACGGCCTGATGGGTCCCTAGTTGTCACAGCCCATCAAGTGGATGGTCCAATACTTATTGATCCACCTCAAAAATCCTACACGTTGATAACTGCTTTTCCAGGATCAAATACAGTATCCTCCAAAACCCATCCATTTGCCAAAAAACATGAGCCATCAGCTAAATGGGTCGTCGAATTTGCAACTCCCCATCCAATTCGTATTCAATAAAAAAGGGTTTTTCTGAAAGTAGGGTCCCAAACAAATGATGTGTTATCCATAAAAAATGATATTTGAGGTCTCCATTTTCAGACAAAGCCATTTGATCCTATGAGGTCCGTATCTCATAGGAGGTTTCCTGAAATGGCCTTTAATAGGATTTGTCTGTTATAAACCATCCATTTTGGGGATCCCCCTTGACTATCAAAAAAACTCGTGTGGAGACAATTGTATAGGGTCCGTTTCACACCGCTCCCACCAAGAACGCCCCTTCCCAGGGCCCCAAGCGCCACGTTCACGGCCACGCGGTATTTCTTCTGCACAGGCTGGCAGAGGTTCACCACCTAACCCGAACTGCGTCGAACCACTGGCACCACGGGCGGGAAATATAGCCATTTACAATTAAGGCTTAGGGAAATAACCTTGGAGATTTGTGGGGAAATATTGGTGAATACGGTGAATATAGCAATAATGAGATTTTACCCAGCAACAAATGTGGTTTGAACCACCAGCAAATGGGGAGTTAACTGAGAAACAACTGAAATTGCTTACTACTTTAATTGGTGGTATTATCACTCTGGAAAATTATCAGAGTGGGGACAGGAAAATGAAAAATACTTATGAGACCACCAGGTTGTAAGCTGGCGTCATGGCCGGCCTTCGTTTTAGATCTCTTCGTTTGTCCAAGAACTGACCCAAATCCACTGGTCAAACGATGCGTTCCGAGGACGCGGCTCGACCAGAAACGCCCGGGATCACTTGGGCAAGGTCTTGGCAGACCTGCGTCAGCCTCTTCCAGGTCTTGCGGCGAATCAGGGGAGACTTTGCCATGGCCCCCATTAAAATGATAGGTAAATCATGGCAAAATCATGGCAAAATCATGAAATCATCTAAATTACAGCAATGATGGGAATTCCCGAAGTTCTTCATAGGTAAATCATCTACAAATGGGTCATTTTCCGTGGCCATGTTGAACTGGTGAACATGGTGAATGGCCTGGGAAAGTGATGCACAAAAAAAAAACGGGGAGGGTAACTTTGACCGACCCATTGACCCATTCCCATCATCCGTTCCCAGCTATTTTCCCAGCAAATTGATAAATCTTGATCCAATGAAACAAATCCATAGCTTTCCTTCTTCATGCGCCTCAGCCTGCCCGTGTTATGGTCTCAGCTGCTATCTGCTATCGCTTCCGTGCCTGCGTTCCCTCTCGATCTGCTGCTCAGTGGCTGTGATATGCTGGATCTCCTCGTAACACCCGGTCGTCACACCGGATCAAAGAGCACATAGTTGCTCAAAATCAAACACATCCCCAACTGGGACCATCTGGTGTCTTGAAAAATTATGGGGACCCAAACAATGTCTCAAGATGAGTCTATTTTTGGGCATTTTGCTGAGAACTGAAATGTTTGTGGGTTTGAAAAGTCTGCATTCTCCAAAGGTTCAGCCGGTGAGCTGCTTAAAATCAGTCCTCCATGATGAGCTTTCGTTCGTCTTCAAGCTTTTTTCTGGCACTACCTTGACTTGCAAAAGGAATCCATTTAAAAAGAAACAAAAAAATCCTATAAATCTAATGGCGAATTCCCCTATTGGAACAAGAAGAAAATAAACGAATCACATCGAGCATTAAGCAAAGCCATGCTGCGGGTCAAAATCTACCAATTGGGATGGTGTCGGAAAACCTTGGCATGCTAGCCCAAAAAGAAGCATTTGGTTGAGAAATGTTGAGAAAATACCCTCTGGTAATTTAACATAACTATGGAAAATCACCATTTTTAATGGGTAAATCAACTATAAATGGGCAATTTTCCATAGCTATGTTAGTTTACCAGAGGGTATGACCCATCAAAAATCCATGACCTCACAATATGTCCAACGCTCCGATGCCAAGGTCCAGGCTTCGGCTCTGATGACCCTCCGCCATGCCCTGGCACGCCAAGTTTCAGACCCCCAAGCAGCAATCAACAAAAAGCACATTCGATGTGTAAGGAAGTTTCCTACAAATGATGAGTACCCCCCAATCATCCAAAGTTAGACCATGTTAATAATATGGCAGTGGGTCAAAACATTGTACCCCTGTAGTTCACATCAAAATAGCTGGTAAATGGATGTTCAATCCCCTAAAAATGGTATTAATAGATATTGGTCCATAGCCATATGAAAAAACCTATGGTCCTATGGTTTTTGGGGATGCCCCATTCCAAAAAGCCCCCATATGTACACTGCACATGGGGAAGCCCAGGTCAGCTTCCTGCAACTCCGCCGCAAGGACATCCAACTCACTTTGACGGCTGGCGCGCCTTGGTCATGGGCCAGGTTTTTGATGTTAATACGAATACCCTCTAGTTATGCAACATAGACATGGTATAGATGGCCCATAGAAATAGATTGTTTTTTGATGATTTACCTGTTAAAAATGGCGATTCTCCATAGCTACGTCAAATAACCAGAGGGTAACAAAAACAAATAATAATAATTAATAGAGATAATAAGGATATATAATAAGAATAACAATAGTAGGAATAGTGAAAATTAGTAAAAATGACAAGTGGTTATCATTGTAGCAATGATAAGAGTGAGTCTGACTGATTTATCGCGAATTAGCATCATTGGATGTGAATGTTGAGCAGGTTTGAACTCCATTAACCATTTTCCTTCCGGGAGTCCAAACCGTTGACGGTTTGGGAATAGTTTTACTGAAAATAGAAATTCCTGTGTAGTTTAGTTTTACGATTTGGTTGATATCATGAGCGATGTCCGTCCTTTGTTCTTGCACAAAGTTTGGCAATGTTCTCGCATGTTCAGTTTGCCTGAAGTCACGCAAAAATTCGCATGTGTGGAACATAAACATGTTTCGACATGAAACCACAAATCAAATTTTCCTTTCATGGAACGGGAACATCCAAATTGATTTTGGAGTGTGCACATTAGCACATTCGCGCCTTTTTGTTCCCCCCGACCCTTGCAATCAGCGGTTCTGTTGGGAGTGATACCAACATTTCACCACCGTGCAGTTTCAATCAGGCTGACAGGCTTAGAATTCGTCTCCATAGCCTTCCTTGGTTTGGTTTTCCAAGCCGACGGTCTTGATGGGTACCAAAAAAATATATAAAAACAAACCGCTGCAAACCAGATTACAACACGATCAGTGCAGGGGAAAAAAAATCAAATTGTGGTCTATCGCCAACAGTTGCTTATAGTTTCGACAACTGAAAATGGCACTTCGCAAAAAAACGAAGCAAACCAAAGGATCCTCCTCGCCCTCGCCTTCTGCTGTTTCGATGCCGACCTGGCATCATGAACATGGTTTCCAAAATATGGTTGGAGGTTCGAACATCGATAATTCTGGAACATACTGATAACGCAAAAGCAACATGTGTGTTTTTGACCAAGTTGGTTTTGATGCAACGATATGATACTGACCAACTCGGGAGCGAAGTTGATACTGATGATAATGATGATGGTCGTGATGACAATGGTATGATGTTGAAGATGTTGATGATGATGATGATGATGATGATGATAATGAATGAGGTGATGTTGATCAAAACATTAATAACCGCGACTCTTAATTTGGCAAAGCGGCAAAACTGTGATGGTAAGAACTATGATGATGATGATGATGATGATGATGAATGATCATCATCATCATCATGATGTTGATTGTTGTAGCGATGGTGGCGCAAAAGATGACGGTTGCGATTGCAATGGTGAGGCTGACATGATGATGTGCATAGTGTACTGTTGCTGCTGATGGCGATGACGGTGATGAAAACATGACATGACATCACATCACATTACATAACATGACGTGACATACGGTGACGACGACGATGAGGATGACGATGATGACGACCATGATGATTGTGATGGTCGTGATGATTGCGATGGTGCAGATGATGATGTGATGATGTTGTGATGATGATGGTATGACGATGTGATGATGATGTGATGATGGTGCGATGTTGATGACAAAGATGGCAACGACGATGGCAATGACGATGACGATGACAAAGATGATGATGATGATGATGATGGTGGTGGTGGTGGTGGTGGTG
>Ga0126342_10021450_pt1 | contig 10770 bp, 12 predicted proteins | sample Cyp1metagenome_FD_92528 | JGI IMG/M metagenome (GOLD analysis project Ga0126342, IMG submission 92528) | Coral microbial communities from Lord Howe Island, Old Settlement Bay, Australia - Cyphastrea 1 metagenome | ecosystem: Host-associated > Invertebrates > Cnidaria > Coral ... | reverse complement strand
ACTAACTCTTTCCCTCACTAACTCTTTCTTTGACTAACTCTTTCCCTGACTACCTGTTTCTTTGACTAACTCTTTCTTTGACTAACTCTTTCCCTGACGAACTCTTTCTTTGCTAACTCTTTCCCTGACATTCTAAAAGTCCGTAACACGGAAGTTTCTCCCCCTAAACTTCCTTTGATTAGTTATATGATCACCACCCTTTTCGAGGGTGTAAGCAAGGGGGACGTACCCAGAATGTAAGCTGCAGTTTTGTGGAATACCTTGCCATTCGGGGTGCCACAAACTTTTAGTTTACATTTTTGATTTTCTGCAACTCTGCAGCTATTTGCAGACCTTTAGACTATCATTCCTTTTTTGTACCTTCTTACATTTTTTTTCAAACATGTAGCTTACATTTTAGACGCCGCTTAGGTTTTTTGAAAAAGCCAGGGGATTTACTCAAAATGCAGATTGCAGTTAGAGCGTGCTTTGAAAAATAAATGTATGCTAACATTTGCCTCCCTCTGCTAGAAAGTACGTCTAACATGTAGCTTACATTTAGGGTATGTCCCCCTATCTGAAAAGGGTAGTGATATTATAGTTATATGGTGATTTCATGTGATTTATATTCACTGCTCAGATAACCTGAGGCTTTATGGTGATATATGGTGCTTTAATGGTGATTTATGGTGATTTATGTTCAAATACCCAAACCAAAGCTGAGGGTTTTGCTCTTCTCTGCCCTGGCCTTTGCGAATGTGGCCGCCGTCGCGCAATCCTTCGCCCAGCGGGACTACATGACCGCCCTGGCCAGCAGGGATAGCGTGCCCCGGCAGCTCTCCTACGTGGAGAAAGGTGGGGTTGTCCCATATATATATATATGTATATATATATATCAATGGGAATTCCAGGATCCTAAAATGGAGGTACCTACCATATATAAGGCCTATGTAAGGCCTATGTAAGGGAATATCCCCCCCAAATATGGCCTTATATGGTACAGTACCTCCACTTTAGGATCCTGGAATGGCCATTGAATATATATATAACTAACAAGTCATAACGATTTGTGGATTCTCCGAGCAAGGGACCCCGACAGATATAGACAGATCCGCGACTCAGCCAGGGGTTTCTCATCGTTTCTGGGGGGTGCTTTGCAGATGGGAGGTTCGGAACAAGTAACCCCCAGCTAGGGAAATGAATAAATTCAGTATGGCTTTGGATGCCCCAAGCTGACAAGATTGTAGGTGATCATGGTGTATATTGTCTGGCGCGGGATTTCACAACCATCCACACACGATGGCGCCCCCCAGTTTTAAGTTGGTTTATAAACCCCATTGGCTAGTTCGTTATTTCTACCACAAACCATAGTTCAGCCACTTGTAAGGCAACTTAGCTATCTTGGGGCACCATCCTGTATCTTTATCCAGGCTTCCTACTGCCGCTCAGGTGGCCTTTTTTAGCAAGCTCCGCCGCGCCGTCTTCCTGCTGGTGCTGATGATGCCAGCGCGCTCCCTGGCGGAGTTTGCGGCTGGCGGCTTATCTCAGAAACTTAGAGTTGAACTTTGGGTGGGTAAAAAACATCTGGGGTTGGGTCAAAACCTATCATACGATATTCAGGGATGAAGATCCATTTGCCAGCTATTCTGGTGTTCAAGGGAACAGGGTTTTAACCCACAGCCAGATTTTTTTGGTGCCCCATACATCAAAATAGCTAGATGTTAATGATCATGATACATACACTAATTATGAATAATAGGTTCAATAACAAGCAAAATAGACAGACACCCAAACAAATCAATAGATATTGTAATTTTCATCATTTGAAGATTATGTGGTGTTTAAAGTGCAAATCCCCATTGCCGAAGTATCTGTTGGTCCTCAAATGGATTGAACCACAGCGGCCCCTGGCTCCAAGATTTTTTTCCCCATTTGATGCATCAGCGCACCATCACAGCTCTCAGGATTTGGAGAGATACCTTGACCCTCTCTCTTCTGAACGATTATTTTCATCCAAAGGCCGGACATAGTGAGACTTCTTAGGGCCCGCCCCGGGTGAAGCGATGAGCGCATGGAACGACGTCATCGCATGATGGCCATCATGGTCATGCATGGTGATCCCCAGCATCTTCATCTTCTTCACCAGCACCCCAGGACCCCAGGACCCCAGGACCCCAGGACCCCAGGACCCCAGGACCCCAGCACCACCACAGCATCATCATCATCATCATCATCATCATCAGCATCATCATCATCATCATCATCACCATCATCAGCAGCATCAGCGTCGTCATCATCATCATCATCAGCATCAGCATCATCATGATCAGCAGCATCAGCGTCGTCATCATCATCATCATTATCATCATCATCATCACCACCATCATCATCATCACCATCATCATCACCATCATCACCATCATCATCATCAGCAGCATCATCATCACCATCATCAGCAGCATCAGCGTCATCATCACCATCAGCATCAGCATCATCATCAGCATCATCATCATCACCAGCATCATCATCATCATCAGCAGCATCAGCGTCGTTATCATCATCATCATCATCATCATCACCATCATCATCATCAGCATCATCATCACCATCATCATCACCATCATCATCATCATCATCTTCACAATCAGCATCATCATCAGCATCATCATCATCAGCATCATCATCATCATCATCATTATTTTTTCATCATCAGCATCAGCATCATCATTTTCATCATCATCATCATCATCAGCATCACCATCAGCAGCATCAGCATCATCATCATCATCATCATCAGCATCAGCATCAGGATTTTTCAGCATTTGTCAGCATGTATCAGCACTTATCAGAATTTATCAGCTTTTATCAGCATTCATCAGCATTTATCATTATTTATCCGCATTTATCAGCATTTATCATCATCATCATCATCATCATCAGCAGCATCGGCATCATCATCCTCATCCTCATCCTCATCCTCATCCTCATCCTCCTCCTCCTCATCATCATCATCATCAGCATCAGCATCAGCATTTGTCAGCATTTGTCAGCATGTATCAGCACTTATCAGAATTTATCAGCTTTTATCAGCATTCATCAGCATTTATCATTATTTATCCGCATTTATCAGCATTTATCATCATCATCATCATCAGCAGCATCGGCATCATCATCCTCATCCTCATCCTCATCCTCCTCCTCCGCCTCCTCCTCCTCATCATCATCATCGTCATCATCATCATCATCATCGCAGATCAGAACCCTAGCCTCAACCCTCCGTCGGTTTGGCAGGTGGTCTACTGGCTGCGGCGCGGCGGCAATGTGGTGGACCCCGACATGCGCATCGCGGTGGAAGCGGGGCACTTCACGGAGATGTTGGTCCTTCTGGCGCCCCGGGCTGGACTACACGAGGGTCATCCCACTCAGGAACTGCTTAGTGGCTGGGTTTAGCCCCAATTAAGCACTTATATATTCCGGATAGCCGCAGTAACTTCTTAACTAGGCTTATTCCCAACAGCGAATCTGTTAGGTTTCATTCTCTGGGGCCGGGGACTGGTGACACGAAAATGTACGCCTCGAAAAAGCGGAGCAGTCTTGGAATCTTGCTAGAACCTTTCGCTGTTGGGTTGCAAAGCTGGGCTAATGAACCAGTTACTAAGTGGGATGATCCTCAAGTGGGGCCATAATTTGTTTTGGCTGACATATTTTGAAGAAAGATGAAAAAATCATTTCTTTATTGGTCCCCAGTTGTTCAACGCCTCCAGGCTCCCACACTGGTTGCTGAGTGATGGGTTTGATCCGCACAGGAACCGAGAATTCGTGGCCGCTTTCATTTTTTCTGGTATCACCTCAGCATATTACAGTATAGCACCCCCCAAACATCACTTTAAACATAGAAACCTCATATCCAACTGAAATAGTTGTAATCACACCTTATCTACACTTAAATGGGGGTTTTCTAGGCGAATTTCTGCGACAGGTCCGTGACACCTTCGAAAATTCCTTGAAGTTGATGGGTTTCCTGGGAGTTGTCTACAGTATCTCCCATGTTCTCTTCATCGTCATGGCCGCCTATGCTTTCCTGGGCGCCTTCGCAACAGTGACCTTGTTCGGGGGTCCACTGGTGCAGCTGGACCGAAACATCCGCTCACAGGAGGTGGATCGGTGGAGGGGTGACTTTGAGTAGACTTTGAGGATTTTTCTGCAAAGTTTCCGGGCTTTCATTGACCCTCACGGAGAATGCCAAACTGTACTTGCATATACTGTATTTGCCATATCTTACTATACTATACCAATTCTTCCAGTTTTTTAGGGTTGTACTGTCAATTTCACAATTTCAGGTGTCGACATGGTGGTTTGGCCCACCTTTCGCACGTATACCAGTTAAGACGTGGGAGTCGTGGCTTTCGAAGCCCAGGTGCAATTTCATTTTTCTTGGTATAGTTGAAGAGCTTCCAAATTTCTGATGGCTCATTGCTAGCAGTAGCAGTACGAGTGACACATGGGTGTAGCTGACCAAACGGAACCTGAAAGTCTAGGCGATGAAGAGAAAGAAAATCACCATCATCATCCTGCAAATGAAAAAGTACGTTTTTGGGACTCCCCGGCCCCGAAGTTTTATCAAGTTTTGGTACAAACATTCCCATTTCGTTGGCGCGACAGTGCGTTGCAGGCAACCTTCCGCAAGTCTATCTCCAGGCCGGGTGGCTTCTTTCGTCGAATGGGATCTTCAGTTTGGGCTACATCAGTCATATCTGGAAAACTAGGTACTCCAGGGTTCATGCCCGGAGGAGTTTTCACCGTATGTGAATATGATGCTCATTTAATTGCCACCGGAGATTCCATCTTTGGTGACAAATTCCCCTCAGTCAGAAAACTTTCGCCAATATTTCACCATACCAAAACAGCATGGCTATTTCCCAGGTTCCATGCCTTTGTTGGTGGCTTCAGTCCCCACTCATTGATTCATACCACCCAACTTTCTGTTGTTGCGTTTTTTTGTGCTTGCGGACCCCAAAATCATCCAAAATCACCCAAAATCATCCAAAATCATCCAAAATCATCCAAAATCATCCAAAATCATCCAAAATCATCCAAAATCATCCAAAGTCATCCAAAGTCATCCAAGGACATCCAAAATCATCCAAAATCACCCAAAATCATCCAAAGTCATCCAAAGTCATCCAAAATCATCCAAAATCACCCAAAATCATCCAAAATCATCCAAAGTCATCCAAAGTCATCCAAAATCATCCAAAATCATCCAAAATCATCCAAAGTCATCCAAAGACATCCAAAATCATCCAAAATCACCCAAAATCATCCAAAGTCATCCAAAATCATCCAAAATCATCCAAAGTCACCCAAAATCATCCAAAATCATCCAAAGTCATCCAAAATCAGCTAAAATCATCCAAAATCATCCAAAATCATCCAAAATCACCCAAAATCATCCAAAATCATCCAGAGTCATCCAAAATCATCTGAAATCTATTTCTGCTGTTTTTTCGCAAAATCGTTTCAGTTGCTTACGAACCCCCAATTCAATTCTGTAGACATCCCTTTCGCCACCTCCTCGTAGTTCCGAGGTGCTTGGAGCGAGCCGAACCCCTGTGCCTCTGCGCCGGGGAAGCGTCGGAGGGGATGGAAGCGCGGGGGCGCTATGAAAGGCCGGGCAGGATCAGACAGGCGGTGCTTGGCATGAAACCTAGTAATTCTATGTAATTCTGGGAACATCATTGGGGTATGTGATATATCTCATCCTGGGAAAATGGGGAGGTATCATTGGGATATATTTTTCAATATGCCCGCCAGTAAATTAACAAAGGTATGGAAATCTAGGGTTGTTTCCATTTCCTGTTCGCAACTGGTCTACATTCTCCAGATTGTTTTTTGTTAGTTTATTGGAGTTGGGGTGAGGCCAACAATGATGTGGGATGAAACCTGCTACCACTGATAATCAAATTTGGCTACCCCATGTTAATCCAAGTTGACACTGTTCAATCATGTTCAATCCCCCGCTTCCAGTAGTCTTCCACTGGAATTTGCTACGCTTCGGCTAATATTATCCCACCACACATAGGGTGACAGGGGGATTTTCCCAGCCAGTCAGGCTGCGGCGGCAGCAATGGGCTCGCGTCTGGGGACGGACCAGCCTAGGGACCTTTCGCGAATGCTTCGGCTGGGCGGCATATCTTCTGCCGGTCGCCATTGTAGCACCGTTATGGCTGCAGGACAGAGCCGGGTGGGGCTCAAGACCATGGGAATCCTCGTTTGGATGGAGTATATAAATATAAATATAATTAAACATAAATATAAATATGAATATGAATATGAATATGACTATGAATATGACTATAAATATAATTAAAGAAATAGCTGTAAATATAAAAAATATTATATACTTGTATATGTATAAATATATTCATACACATAGATGAAGGATCGTTTTTTTTTCGAGTTTTTGATTTCAACATGTGTCTAATTTACTCTTTGGAGTATCGACACTTCGGCAGCTGGGACTTGGCAGCAAGTAGCAGGACAAAGTGCCTTTTGGAACTGTGGCGCAGGCGGGGCTCCAGATGCATGTATACTGTGTGTGTATATATATATATGTATATCAGTAGTCTCTCTCTCTCTCTATATATATACTTATATACTTATATACTTATATAGATATATAGATATATAGTAATTACTATATAATTAGAATACGGTATTGATATTTTTGGTGGTATTATGCATCGCGCAAAAATGTCGTGTTTATTTGCAACTTATTTTGTTAGATGGATGGGAGGCCTTTCTGCCATACTTGCTTGTTAAAGGGATGTGGGTCAAAGCAAAACGCCAGCAGAATGTGTAGATGACATCCCAAAATTGGCAAATATATCAATTGGATGTTCCTCAGGTTGCGTACTGGCTCACCCAAACAATTTTGCATATGCCAGTGACTTTTCTTTGTGGAATTTCATTCCTCAAAAGTTGGATGTTTGCTTGTGATTCGTTTTTTTTTGGGGAAATCGCTTGGAAATACCTAGATGTTCTCTTCTCCCACAAGACTCCCATGATCGAATTTAAGGCGACTTCTTGGAATCATCAAAGAACAATCCTTTTTCTGACACGTATCATCAAAATGACCTTTTTTGAAATTCAAGCAAACACCATTTGTTCACCGCCGCAATTTGTTGCACCAGCCGCTGCCAACATTTTGTTGGTTGTCCAACCAAAATGATCCGGCCCCATTGATGGTTTGTCAGGTTTCGTTGTTTCTGGAGGCGTGTTGATAAATAACCTGGTAGTAAATCCAATATGAAATGGTGTTGAAGATACAAATGACACCAGGTTAAACACCATTTCATATAGGTTAAACAATGTTAAACACCATTAAACAACTGCCAGCACGTGACCTTTCTTTCACCGTGAATCACCAGCCCAGCGCCAGGCGGTCATGGCGTTCCACATCTCCCTGGACGCCCTGACGGTGGTGGTGCGCAAGTTCCGCAGCGTCTCAGCGCTGATGGCGGAAGGCAGTCGCTTGGAGGGCCTGGTGCAGGCCTTGTGCCCTGGCGCTGGTGGGCTCCTGGTGGCTTTCTGCTTAGTATGTAAAAGGTGGGACGAAACATGGGAAAACCATGGGGAACGCCACTACATGATCGTAAATGACCTGATGAATTGCTGTAAGTGTGTTGCCCTGGGGAGCGATTTGAACTCAAGAAAATGGGGTTGGTTCTTGGATTCACCACGCTATCAACATCACTTTTTCGCGCCCAGAATCAGGACATGTCAAGACCCGTGAATGATTGTGTGCATGGATTCATGAGGAGATGGATCAGCGCAGATTTGGGGTTTTGAGGGGCAAACATGGGAGAGAGGGTCTAGAAAGAGGTGTGATAATCGATGGACTTAGACTGCCATGTATGTGGGATTTTCATGGATTTTCCAATTTGCCTGGAGATTGGATCAGGAGGATTCCTATGAAACATCAAACCGTAAAGGATGTTCTCAGCAAAAACCGGGTCATACCGTCCCATGGGACCCCCTATGGGGCCTCCAACACATGCGGCTTTTAAAGTCTTTCAAACCTGAACAAATCATCACTTCTCGGATTTTTGGAATCCCCACCGGCTTCCGGCTGGATAGCCCATCATGTTTTTTTTTCCCAAAATAATAGCACACTCCCAAAACAATCAAACTTAATGAAACCATTCCCGTTTATGCAACTCTGCATCAATTTCTGAGGTCCACTTCGATGGCTGCGGCACAACGGCCGCAGCCACTGCCCGAAGAAGTGCCGGGGCCGGAAGTTCAAGCTGCGGGGGTGGCCCTGCATTTGCCCAACGGCTCCTGGCCATGCATTGGGCCGCCTGAACTGCCGAGGGCGCACAGAATGGCCATGCAAAGCCGTTGGTCTTCGTTGGCTCCTCTGAGATAGTAATAAACTCACAATACAACATGTGATTGTGCCAGTATGTGTATTTCAACTCCGATGGCCAGTGGATAGCGGAGGGTTCACCTCCGATGGCCCATGAATAGTGGAGAGCATGCCAGACAACTTCCATGGAGAGGTGCCTCAACCACCAAGGCTCCCAGCTCTATGAGGATTTGTCTTTTCAGATCAAGGACGGGCAACGCCTCATAATCCTGGGGCCTTCGGGAGCTGGAAAAACTACCCTGATTCGAGCACTTGCAGGCCAGAGGGGTGGACGATGGTGGATTTTTTTGGGACTCTGGTGGATGCTTGTGGCTGGTTGTGTGTAAAGGCCACCCTCAAAAATAGGGTGGTGGAATGCTGAAAAATGACTCTAGCACTATATAATTGCTGGTGGACTTGATTTCGAACCATGGTGCAATCCTCAATGCGGCTAAAACATGACTTTTGAACCAGGACTCGGTTTCGAAGACATTGGTTTCCATGCTTTCCCGCCAGCAAGCCTTCACAGCATGTCCTAAGGACTCTGGTCAGACGGAGATGGTGATCTGCGAGTTTCAAGCTCCACGGTCTTCTTGCCCCAGGAACCTTACATCCCGGAGGGCTCTTTGAGGTGCCTCGGGCGCCTCAGGGGGCCTCGGGATAGGGATGGGCCACTGGAACTCTCGCGCCAGGCGCGTGCTCACCTTTCCGGAGGAAGCGTGGCAGTCGTGGGGGTCTGGTCATTACTGGGCTGGGCACTGCAAACTCTTTGCTGGTTTCAGGAAGTGTATGCTCTGGATGGTGCATCGACAACTAACTACTACGAAGATCCAATACATTCAACTTTCGTTTGGGGGGATTAAGGTGTTTAATATTGGGAAGGGATGATTTCAGTTGGTTTAATCCAATCAAAAAAGGGAACTCATCCGTTTGTATTGTAAGATATGCATAGCCGTGTTCAACAGGATGAATATCAATTTCAAGGTTAAACTGAACTCTGTGTAAATGATGCCACCATTTTGCTTGTTAGTTCGATCACTGTTCAATATCAGGGGCTAAGTGGGGTGAACAAAAGGCATTGTCGCGGATGGTATAATCACATTTTCGCTGCACTTTAGTCGCCAGTCGATTTTGGTAGGTACAAACCATTGAACCTGACATAGCCATACATAACCTGACTAAACATCAGCAATGTTCAAATGGTCACAGTCTCCAAATCCCAGGAGTCGCCCCAAGTTTCGGCTCTCCCAAGGTGCACTTCTCGGATCAGCAGATCCTGGCGTGCGCGGAGCGCGCGCGTCTGCAGGAGGTGTTGCAGCGCTTCGGCCAGAGCCTAGAGGCGGAAGCCGACTGGGAAACAGCGCCGTGGAAATCCAAGCCAGGGCGGGGCTATGAGGATCGTGAAGGGAACACATTTTAGGATACTGGGTTTAATATCTCCTCGTTGGAATTTCCACTACAAAAGTAGTGGACTTGGGTCCTATGTAAAATAGGTTTTTCAATGCTTTAATGATGTTTTAATATGTTTTACAGTGACAGTCGTGGGTGAAGGGTGAAGAGGAGCATTTTTTTTCAAGATATTTTTTAAGTTTTTTTTTTGAGGCTGAAACATGAGGATGAAACTGAGTGAACCTGGACTGTGGGATGAGGGCTAACTACAGATGCATGGACTCCAACATGTCATTTCAGTTGAATCAGTAGAACATATCCTTCAGCAGTCTGGCTTGGAAGAGGAAATTCCACAATTCTACAGTCATTTACGGAGAAAATTTCCAACGGAATTTCCCACTGCCATGTTTGATCACTGGGTGGGCACATGCAGTAAATTTTCTTGAGATTCTAATGTGACATAGGCAAAGCGAAGCCACTCAGAGGGTTTGGGGGCGGCAACATGTCACAAGTGCAGCTTCCGCTTGACATGATATCCTGCTGCAGCATGTGCTGGACCTCCTTCCTGCACGCACTTTTGAAGATGTACATGATGTACATCGATGTACTCGTTGGAATCAACCCCATTGAATCCTTTGAATCCCTTGGAATGATAGTCCGAGAGATGCGGCCAGCCAGGCAGAAACGGTCTTGAAGAGAACTTGTCACTTTTTGAACGCAGAGACAAGTCGCATCAAGTCGCCCTACCCCTAACCGCCCAAACCGCCCAAACCGCCCAAACCGCCCAAACCGCCCAAACCGCCCTAACCACCATCACCATGCTTCAACCTATAGATTTGTGGCCTGAGGAATTTTTAACAACCCAAAAAAAAATTACTTTACTTCGAGTGATCCCCACCATGACATTTACCGATTTGTTACTGGCAAATCTTCTGGCATTCTATCTGACATATCTTCTGGCATTCGATCCGGCATTCTATCTGGCATATCTT
>Ga0126342_10021449_pt1 | contig 10771 bp, 13 predicted proteins | sample Cyp1metagenome_FD_92528 | JGI IMG/M metagenome (GOLD analysis project Ga0126342, IMG submission 92528) | Coral microbial communities from Lord Howe Island, Old Settlement Bay, Australia - Cyphastrea 1 metagenome | ecosystem: Host-associated > Invertebrates > Cnidaria > Coral ... | reverse complement strand
TATATATATATACACACCTTTGTACGTCCATTCCACTAGCCGGCCTTGTCTCCAGGGCTCGCCTGTGAGCGCAAATCATCGATTGTCATGTTGGGAGTAGCCTCCCTGGATTACTCAAGCCGTTCCCGTCATGAGTCATGAGGGGAGTTGGATTCTGTGGGTGTTATTTTCTATTACAGGTGGTTGCAAAGTATAACGATCATTCAAACCATTTCTGACCGGTCTGCACTGAAGAAGATACGTCCATATGAAAGCATGCAAGCAGGCACGCTAAGAAAACGACTTAAAGGCACCACCCACCTCTTTTTCACATGAGGTCATTTAGGCAACGAAAGGAGCGCAAGTGAACATGTTATGTTTATCAACATGTCCGCATCAGCTGGATTGCTAGAGCCCTTGGCCTGCTACTTTCCATCTCGGACAGAACTCGTACCTGGATCGAACCAGAACAAGGGCTCAATCAGAGCTTGCCAGAACATTTGTCCATGCTCTACATTCTTGCCACCTCGCGGGGGCACTTCAACCATGGCTTCCACAGCTCGCACCCCAGGGCTGCTAGTTTGCTGCACTTGTTCAAACTGTGTCTTGCAAGTTGCATGTGGCAGGTGTAGCTGTTCTGGCTTTGATTCGTGAAAGTCACCGGCACTAGGCACTCGTTGGCCTGACTTCTGGCCCCGGCAGTGCTTGTAAGCCAGTCGCAGGATGATTCCAACGTCCACACTTGAACAAATGGCTGTGGCTTCCAAATGCTTTGGGCAGTCACATGAAGTCAGCAAGTGTGTCTCAAGTCGCAACCATTCGGAAACCAATCACTATTGAACCCGAATAGTGTGACCAACCACAATGCCCTGACGGCCTGTGGCTGGATGAGAAATAAAGACGCTCAAGCCACAACTTCAACTGTTGAATTAACTTGATCATTGGAACCAAATTTCGCTCTCTACGCTGTCTTTCGGGCCGGCCTTGGCTCCGGCGGAGCCGATACTGAGCGTCAGCTCTTAAATATATATATATACACATATGTATATATATATATATATATGTGTGTGTGTAATACGTCTCTGCTTTTGTTCCCCTATTTGGAAACCACATTCTTGTAACCATCAGCGTGTTTGCTTTCCCTCGTAACATGGTTGCCATTTCATATATCATATCCTCATCATCGGCCACCTCATTGCGTTTGTGTCATGATACGTGCACTGATCAGCCAATGCTGACCCCACAAGTGGGACGAGAAAATACCATGGTGCCATGGCAGGCGGTGAGTATCGGAAAGGTGAGGGAATGAAATCCCAGAGGCAGAAGGCAACTGGCGTAACAAAGTAACGCTAGCTAGCTGAACATCATTGAGCCAACAGAAGTTGTGCAGTCGTTGGCATGATGCATTGGCACAGTTCGGACGAAAATGGAAAGAATGAAAAAATGGAAGCATTTCGTTTACTTAGCTCTGCCATAGCATAATACAATCCCCTTTCAAACCATGCAACTGAAGCTCCAGCTTTGGAGTCATATTTTCAAGTCTCTGGCGTCCTGGCCTCTTTACGCACTGCATGGGCTTCTCAAAGACTTTGCTGCTCATATTCACTGCCTGTCTCGCAACTGCAGCTGTTGACGCAAGGAACTCTCGTGTCGTGTACCATTGCTCTCCCTCTCACACAAAAGCCCTCATAATTGGACGCAACCCCCAGGAGAGTCTGCACCTCGATGGAAGGAATGCAAAATCAAATGTTTGCCCTGGACTTGTTTTGGACCCTCTGCTCTTTCCAAGGGTACATCTCAAAAGAATGATCTCTTTCAGTTTTCAAGTGAGTCAGCTTTGGTACATTTCATTACCATTCCTTTGTTGACGTGTTTTTAAACACCTGGCTGCAAAATGATTGCATGTAACATTATGTAGGTTGTATTTGCAACAGGCATAGAAGTGACATCGCCTGGAAATCTGCATCGCAATCCACATGGCAATCTGGGAACCAAGCAGCAAGGAGTTCCAAAGTCAGTAAAGCTGCTTCAGCAACTGACATTGTTCAAGCAACTCATCTGGCGGACTCAAACAGAAAAAGACCAAGCAATGTGCAGAAACGATGGGTACTGAGTACTGATATGTGATGCTGGTGTGGAGTCTTGTCTCTGGGCATCCAAAATGCACGCAACATGCAACGAGCAGGAAGAACGATGGCGAGCAGGTTGTATGAATAGGGAGAGCATCAAGACAATGTCACGCAATGAACGTCAACAGCAATCAGTGGGAGCATTTGTCAGGTTCACAAGCAGACAAACGACATCTCAATGTTGTGAACAAATCACGACACTTGTCGAATTCCAAGTAATTAAGACTGCAGAAGGGCTAGGTTTGATTTATTTGAGCTGCAGAAAATCCAGCCACACGGGCTACACATTTGATTTATGTGATCGATGTCTTCTGTGTGGGCGATGTCACTTCCGCCAGCATTTTCGGTCGGGAATGAAGTTGGTATATCAACTTTCGAGCGGGACAATCCACGTGCTGGGAACACGCTGGGTGACCCAAATCTTTGCAAGCGGTCCGTGCACCTGCCAGCAGGGTCTCAGATGCTTGGCTTGCCAAAGCAAGACCTGCCATGGTTCCTGCTCAGGTCTAACATTGCCTGGCGGGGGCAAACCAAAAAGGTACAAAAACACCAAACGGGAAAAAGGAGACTCCTTCGATTCGGCTTTTTGATTGTTGATTTCTACTGACTTGGCAAACCAGCCTCAGCTTCGAGCAATGCTGGGACAACCCTGTGATTCAGCCATTCAGCGAGCTGCGAATACATGGGATATGGATGTCAAAAACATGCCAGAGATTGCCAGAGTTGTAAGGAATCCTCTTGAAATATTGTCTCGAAATGTTGACCCTTGAGGAATACTCCCATTTCCAACTAAACTGGGGTGGGTTATGTGGGTTTTTTGCAGCTCTCATTATCTTTCAATGGGGTGTATATACAGTCTTGACTTCACAGTGCACGAGGAATGAGGTAATTTGCCATTTAAGTAACAGAGAGAAGTAGGATCGCTCTAAGGCGAGATTTGAAGGTTTGGACTGAGAGTGCGCCAAACTTCCCATTGCAAACCAGCTCGCTGCGATTGCTCACTCTCGGCGCAAGTGCGCAATCTCTCCTTCTCTTCTTGGAGCGGCTAAGCCGTCGTGAAATCAGACATAGAGAGTCGAGGGGATCATGGCAAACCACGGCAGCTTCGCCAGTGGTGGCGGTGGAATTGTCGCCGCATCTTTCTGTCAATTTGGGGTATTCTAGAGAGGTGTCCTTCCCGTTGCAAACCAGTTGCTCTATCCCAATGGAAGCAAGTCGTTCCAAGTACTTGTCCAATGGAACATGTGTGAATTGGTGGTGTCAACACTTAGATGGATGCGTCATGTTGGGCTTTGCGTCCTGCCTGTCACGTTTACCAATCCTCCGTTGATGTTCCCTGAGTCTAACTTGGGTGGTAGTGGATGTCTGTCATCCGTGGAACCCAATGATACTCCTAAATTGGCATTTCAATGGTGAAAATCATGATAAACCACTGGATTTGGGGGTCCCAAGTGTTACCAAGTGCTGCATCTACCTACTTCAGCTTGTAGATCTTTTTGCCTCAGCAACAAAAAACTGTCGGCAAACCACTACAGCCACTTCAAGTCAGACGCGCGGGACCCGTGTGAGGAAAACCGTGTGATCAGACTGTTCTATCAGACCTGCCCCCGGGGACTGCCTGCTGGATTTACTGGGGAGCTCCTGAGGAACAATCCTGACTCACACATTGAATAATCCCTGCCCCTTATATTGTACACATATATAATCATATAATTATATATATATACATGATATGTATGCAAAAGAACCACCGGCAACCCCTGGTGTAGTAGTGAGCCTGTTGATTTTTGGGGCCCATATGGGCAGACATTTCATATTAGGGGTATGGGATGACTGATTGGAAATGTGAATCAATTGCAAATTATACCTTGGGATGACTTGGGTTACTCCTCTTGAGCTCAGGGATGCTGCAAAACAGTTGGCCCAGCAGACTTCTTACCTGCACCAGGCTTAGCGGCTTGAGCAACCGACCCAGTAAGAGTAAGCAGGCAATCACAGGGACAAATTAGAGAAATTCAATAGCTGAATTTCATGCAGCGGCAAGCTGCGGCAAGCTGGTGTTGCCCTTTACTTCAGTAACGTGGCTTTGATCTTCACCACGTTTTTTTGCTTCGCATGTCCAAAGTTTCAGGCGCCATGTTCCATCCTATCCATACTTGCACTGGAGAGCCTTGAACTTTGGCAGGTGAGAGCAAGACGTAGGTGCCGGACTCCAAAGTGAAGTATTCACAGCCTTCAGCATCTTTCAAGTTAAAGCTATCAAATGTTAATCAGAATCAGAGGTTTCAAGACCTTCGTGGAGCCAGATGGCAAGCTAAGGAGTCCATCACTTCAGGGGGAGCAGATCGAGTCTATCGAAAAAAAGAAACAAAAAACTAGTGACGCTCAACCTCTTTGTTGAGAGTCTTGGAATTGGTAATTTGGGCATCACTAAATCAGTCGACAAACCCATACCAGGTGCCCTCCCAGAAGTTTCACGGTAAGTGCTTCGACCTGAACACCAATGCAGGGAGGTCTCACAGCGGGAGCTTTCACTGGAAGCCTATTGTGGATGGCCCTGCCGCATCCTGACGTTCCTATTGGCAGGATTCAGTCTCGGTACGACACTGAACTCCAAGTCAACTTTGTGGCTTCCCTTGTGCTTTAGAGTTTACCCACTCTTTGGTGTAGCAGCATGTGACCACCTTCACTATGCAGAATGCAGCTGTTGTGGCTACTGTAGTTGTGGCTCCTGGTGGTTAGAGCATGTTAGAACACATTTAATTTGGTTTTGATTCATGCTTCCCGCCTGCAATGGTATTGCCAATCTGAGTTTGAGGTGAAGACTATCAGTCGTGCGCTTAATCGAGCCACCGCCACATTGAGAAGACATGGCTGGGGAGTCATTGCTAGCACCCAGGGCCTATCTGAGCCTATCTTGTCTGTGCCTGTTTTGGGTGAACTTCCCAGCCTATCCTCTTAAAACATGCCCGTTTCACTGTCGCGCAACACTACTTCGCACCCTTTCGCACTGCACCGAGTGCAGTTTGAATTCGCACCAACATCAGGGAACATGAACCTTTGACGGGGCAGTCGGATTTTCCAGTAGATATCTCACTGCTGTGCCCTACCACATAAAACATAAAACCATATATTGAAAAAACATCTTAGCATGACGCGGTGGGTCTTCTCGAAATTGATAAGTATTGTGATAAGTAATGATAAGTATAACTCTAAGTATAGTGTCAGCATTGTCAGCATTGACATTGGCACCTCAGACATCGAAGATCGGCCTGCGATGACGTCTTTCTGGGCTGTTGAATCTGTACAGCAACACGCCGAAAGACACTCGAGAGACACTCCTAAAATTCGATATTTTGCAATTGCGTTTGGAAAAGACTGCAAGAGTAGTTGCAGAGCCACTTCTCGCTGCATCAGAATGTCAAAACATCCTGGCGGCGCATTTATGCTCGAAGAGTTTCTGATGGAGAGTCTACCTATATCTAGTTTGGAGGGGGTCGGGGCTCCTCAAAAAAAGAAAAGCAGAACTCACAAAATGAATTCATGTCTTCTTGTCTGCTGGTATACCTTTGTCCCAACCAAATGGAAGACTGTATAATTTCTCATCTAGTCGAGTCTATACATGCTTAGACACAAATGCCTTGCAAAGCAGCACGCAGTGCTCTTCCCAATCAAATCTCTACGGTACCTGCCCAATGCAATTTGAAATTCTTCGCAAACCATCCAGCAGTTGCAGCTCAAAAAATGGCCTCATCAGCTGAAGTCACGCCGGTAGAGGAGAAGAAATTCCGGGTAGCATTGATCCTTCAAAAATCCCATCATTCCCAGCCCGAACACCAGTTGAGTAGTGTTTGTTATCCTTGTCTTTGGATGACCAGTAACATACAACCTACGCAACGGTCTACGCCGAGTCTACGGAATTGCATGAGGTAGCTGAGGTAGCCTACAAGGGGTATGGTTTTTCACGGGTGTCTATGCGAGCCTGCGCCGTGTAGGCAAAGCCTACACGGCCATGCCTTCTTTTTGTTTCCGATTGTGGCATGAGGCTTTGGAACCACAAACCACAAATATCACAACTAACCACGGCAAAATGAATGAGTTCCAACTCTTGCCAACGCATGTCTACACAAAGCCTAGGCAGTGTAGGCCAAAACGAGCCTACGCCAATGCCTACGCAACCTACGCCATCTGCATGGGAGCCTACGCCTGGGGGATAATATGTCTTGTGGAGTTCCCAGTTTATCGATTTAAAAAAGAAAAAAACGCTACTCAGTTGAGTCCAGTACACCGGTGCTGGGTCTGTGCCGAACTAGTCTTACCAAAGACGAGTGAATCATGCTGCAATGAACGGGTTTTGAATTGACAAGAGTGCCCAACATGTGCACTCTGAACTGTCGGAAAATGTTGCAATAAGACTGTCCCTGCCGTCCTTGTCGTAGACAACCACTTCACCTGAGCTATGTGTCGGTGTTATTCGGATAATGGGCCCCACTGGCTGGAACCTCAGACTTTTTGAGACCTGGTCGGTACAATGTGCGGTGCCAACGAAGGGACTCCATACCCACTGGTACAAGGACTCATTTCTTTTTACTTTTGCTCTGGTTTTGTATTTCTTTCGTGCAGTCCTCTGTCGCCTGGAATGCCTTTGCTGGCATCAACGTACTATCAGCTGTGATCTAATCTCTGCTCTCCTGGCTGAATATATTGTACACTGCATAACCAAGTCGCTGAGAAACTCAGCGAGAAAAATGTGAAACCTGGTATCTACTAGTATCTACAGACTCTTGATTCTGTCGTCCATGGAGGCTCAAACGTCTTTTCTGAGGCAATTGCATCATAGACTTGCAATACGGATAAAACGGAGACTGATGGTCCGTGTTGATCGTGCAGCCCTCCCCCTGGAGTCCATGTTCGACCCGCACATCATCTGTGTTATTCGCTGCCCGATTTTAGAGCTGCGTGAATCAGATCGATGTGTGCGGTACTGCAGACAGTACCTAGAGACCTGGGGTCAGAAAGGATATCTTGAAATCACTACGCAAATGTCACCCCTAGTTCATCATGTTTGATTGTGCGTCTGCGCAGACAAACAAACAAACAAACAAACAAACAAACGAACTGACTGACTGACTGACAGACAGACAAACAGCCACTTCTTAATTTCAACATGCTGAATGCATTCTTAAGATGTGTTCCAAACAATCCGCGCTTATAGACGCATTTCTTGGCCTTGCAGGAATGATTAATACAAAGCAAAATTGGATAGACTACCATCAAGTATCCATGACTACCATCTGCAGGTTGTACCATCCCGAGTCCAGTTCCAGCTCCCAACTGGTCAAACTGGTCATGGCAACTCTGCAGGGAGAGCCGGCCACTCAGGTTCTGGGTCAAGAGAACCAATGCCTTGCCTGCCTCAGAAGGGGGCACCAATGGGGCAATATTGGCAATATTGGCAATATGGGGCACATGAGGGCACATGTGTCACCAACAAAACAGTGCCATCTTCGAGCAAGAATCAATGGTGATTGGATTGGAGGAGTCTTTGGCGATCATCTCACATTTCGCAGGCATCTGTCACAGCATGTCACAGCCAAGTGCAGGACTCTTGTTTGCATACCACACTGCAGACTCGCCATTGGACATCTTCACTTTAAAGTCACCTCAAAGGCATGGAGAATACGCTGCCTGCCTGCCTGTTTGCCAGTGGGAAAGGTCTACATGCAGGAATCCAAGTAAGCAAGCAACAACAAATAGACATAAACAGCCACACACGCAAGTAGAATTGCACAAGTAAGAATACACATTATTACTGGCAGTGCCCGGCACGCGCCGGGGCGGAAGTTTCGACAATAAGACTACTGTAGGAAGAAGATGGCCTGTAGGATTTTTTTTGAGATGCAGAAGCAACGAAATGTTGAAGTTGTGAGGTGCACCAACGAATGAGCAAATGGTTGTTTGAGATGCCAATGAAAGGACATGAAATAATCCATGCGCAATTGATTGAAAGAATCAATGAAGCAATGAAACAATGAATCAATGAGCCAATGAATGGATGAATCAGTGATCCGATGAAGGAACGAAGCAATGAATCAAGGAATCAGTAAGCCAGTTAAGCAACGAAGCAACAAATAGCGCATCGATGAATCAATGAATCAATGAAGCAATGAAGCAATGAAGCAATGAATCAATGAAGCAAGGAAGCAAGGAATGAATGACCCAAGGAATCAAAGAAAAAATGAGTTCAACGACTCAGTGAATCAGCCAATCAGCAACTCAATGAATCAGCGAGTCAACAAATCAGTAAATCGACCCATCAATGAATCAATGCATCTTCTAAAAGTGTTCCGAACCTGACAGTGATTTAACATTTTGAAGTGCAAATCGAGCTTTCGCTACAGTCCTGTGCGCTTTTTTTGTCGACAACTTTCCCAGATAGGGCAGCACCTGCGGAAACAGAGACCCTACCCCGGCGACCCCAGGAGCCACTTTACCTGAAAAAACAAAGGGTTTCGCGCCCGAGAGCGTTTTCACCCGTGAATTCACACGCTTCCGAACTGTTACACTTCCCAACTAATTACTTGATGATGTGTGGTTGACATGGTTGACATGATGATGTGGTTGACATGATGATGTGCTTGACATGATGGTGGGAATGCTAACCATATCTAACCATGACAATCGTCCGAAACTCGGAAGTTTTCCAACTAAACTTCCTTTGGCTATATCGTCTTATACATGTGCAATCATGTGTGTGTATGTGTGTCAAAAATAATTATGAAATGTGTATCTTCATGCTAGAGGTGTTGTTTGTGGCCCCGTCAATCTGCTCATGTTTTGCAGTACCACAGTCATTGATTTGTGTCACACAACCGAATCATTGCCTCAAAAAATGGACTTTGTTCATTATATAGTAATATACGTGTATATATATGTGTGTGTATGTGTGTGTGTACGTGTATGTCACAGAACAGAAACACTTCTCTGAACACTATAGTCATGGGCATTTGTCTCACAACACCATCCTCACAATGGACCAAACTCCTTAACATATGTCACAAAGCCTAACACCACCCCGCTAACGTACCTTAGTCAGTAAGATGTGTCACGCAACGCAAACGAACACTGTGCCACCATCGTGACTCTACCTCGCACCACATAAACACAACCCTGATAGCATACCATTGTCGTGAACAAAAGGAAGACTGAAATGCAAACATGAAATGACCTCAAACGTGGACGTCAAAAGACAGAGGGGTATCCATGCTTTGACCTTGTCTATGCGAAGTGGATTCTAGGGTCTGCCTATGTACAGATTTGTCTAGGGTGCCACATAATATACAGGAAGTTTGAGGAACAAATGCCTTGATATCACCTCCTGCAAGTCAAGACAGTGACACAACCGTTTCAGACTCTTCAATCTGAGGCCATGTTTTCGCAGATGCACACTGCTTCAAAATAGAGCGTTTTGCAACAATCACAGAGAGCAAGAAATTCTATGATTTTGTCCAAATTTGGCTACCAAGACTACTTCTTGCCCCTCGACTGACTTTATGCTCACTCCCGCGTTCAATCTCCATGTTTGGGACAAGTGGCCGTCCTTATCGAACCCTTCCAGGGTGCCCATTGCTTTGCATGTGTGGTGCACACGGTCACCCACACTTGGAAGACGCTGGCTGAAGCCTCGCTACATTGCAGTAGAAACATGGGATGCGAAAACAACTTGAAAATTATGAGCGCACCCAACGAGAACGGGTTCGCAAAATTTGTTTGAAGTTCAAGGAAAATTTTATGGAAAGGCTTTGTGTCGTCCCGGAAACTTGCCTTGTGGCACTGTCAAGTTTTGCTCACTCCTCAAACCAAATTGTCCGTTTTCACTCGGCCCTGTACCGGTCTTGATCACTGTCCTTAGGGTCACCTTAGGGTCACTTCCTACCTCATTATGTGCCAATTCTTTCCTCAGGTCCCTAATATGAACACTAAATAGCACCAAGTAGCTGCGATACCAAACCTGGTTGGTGCCGGTGGAGAGTTTCACCAGCAGGTCATCTGCCAGGAATTCACTGGTGTGGACGGCTGGCGGAGTACAGTGTGAAAAACCTTCAGGTGCCTGAATATATGCCTGAAGTTTGCATCATGATCATCATGATTCTGTCAACTCAATATCATATGCATCAGCGTGTCTGAATTGCTTGGAATACTGATTGAACTGCAAGTGATGGCCATATCTGAAACCAAACCCTATTGGAAACGCAAACTATAGAGCCAGCTGTAGCAGGCCCAAATCAACATGTCGGCACCATCTTTGTCAAAGTCGATGATTTATCCGATTGCACCGCAGTTGTAGCGCACGCGATCGCCAATACTCATTGCTTTTCGGCACTGCTTGGCATAGAAAATCTCAGATGGGCAGGAAGAGAAAGGAAGAGACAACAAATCGGCTTGTCGAAGCTTTGGTTGAGTATTGTCACAATCGTTATCCTCTCGCTGGCAGGATTCACACCAGCCAAAACAACCTGTAATATAGATTTATAAATGAGTTATCGAAGGAAGTTTAGAAGTCAAACTTCCGACAATATGGAGAGATGAAAAAGCAGTCAGCAGGGAGAAGAGTCAGAAGAGAAAAGATCAGAAGAAAGAAGATGCAGGTGCGCGAAAAGGTA
>Ga0126342_10021448_pt1 | contig 10771 bp, 11 predicted proteins | sample Cyp1metagenome_FD_92528 | JGI IMG/M metagenome (GOLD analysis project Ga0126342, IMG submission 92528) | Coral microbial communities from Lord Howe Island, Old Settlement Bay, Australia - Cyphastrea 1 metagenome | ecosystem: Host-associated > Invertebrates > Cnidaria > Coral ... | reverse complement strand
TGACTCTTTCTCTTCTCTGATCTTCTCTCTTCTAATCTTTCTCTTCTCTCTGCCTCTGCCCTGCTCTGCTTTTCATCTGTCCATATTGTCGGAAGTTTGACTTCTAAACTTCCTTCGATAATTATATATGTTTATGTAATTTGTATTAATATAGATTATAATTTGAATAATTTGTATTATGATTTGTACTTTCCAACGCAGGAGGCACATTTTGAAGGCAATCTCTCAATCATGAGGGATGCCTTAAGGGTATACCCCTGTCAACATACCTCAGAATAATAAAATATTATTCCGCCATAACTTCACTTCAAAAAAAATCTCATTCTATAGATGTTCAGACCCCAGTCTTCAGACCATCATTTGACATCATTTGGCTGTATTCTCAGGACCCGACATTGTAGGTCTTGTACGTATTGGTGGTCTTGTTCGTTTTTACCGTGTGTGGTCGCAGGATCGATTCCCTGGCCACACTGCACATAACATTCATCTCACAAAAGCTGCAGTTTGTCCCATGCCACTCTGGCTGACAAAACTCTACATACTTTCGATACTTCTACGTACTTTGACCATCTTTTAACACATCTTTTACCACATGCTTCCTATTCCGAAACATCTCATAACATCTCATAACCCTCAGTGAAAATCACTAGACATTCCCTCGAGGTCTGCCTCTTCTGGATCGTCATCAGGCCTAAGTTTCATGCAAGTGTCAATGCAAGTGTCATGGATGTTCATGATCTTGAGCAAGATTTCAATAGATTTCAATAGATTTCAATAGATTTCATATGCCACAAAATTGTCGACTTAATGGCCTCAGGCCTCAAGATGAATCAAGATGACCGGTCACGTGAGTCACGTGAGTCACGCAGTTGCGTTGAACGGTTTCCAGATGTTTCCAGGATTCCAGGCTCCACTTTACCCAAAGCAACAAGCGTCAAACAGCAAATTCGAGATACCACGAAACTGCAAGATCTTTATGATGTTCAAGTTCAAGTAGATTCAAGTAGATTCAACAGGTTTCAACATGCCTCAATTGCCACTGGCAAGTATCTCACATGGTCACTGTTGAAAGATGTTGAAAGCATTGCAACAACGTTGTCAGTCATATGTTGTCACGCTCCGGCATTCCGGGCATTCTGTTCCACAGCGCTGTGTGTCCCAGACTCAGCGTGAATTTTTATCGCAGCCTTCTCACGTGAGCACCTAAGTTGTGCAAAATCGCACCGGCGCACAGAAAAAAAAGACTGCAGATTTGTTTAGACGAGGTTTAGATAAAAACTTGATTCATTTGAAACGTGATACACGGTAATTCAGATACATCATTTCTCATCATATTTCATCATAATATGTATTCAATTGTATTCATATGTCTAGATTCTAGATTGCTCAAAAATCATGTCGCCTTCTGGAATGGGTTGGACATGGTTGGACTATGCCGACTATGCAGTGCAAATGGAATGGACTAGTCGGAATATGTCGGAATATGTCGGAATATGCCGGAATATGTCGGAATTGTGCAAGTGTTCAGATTGTTCAGCGAAGAAAACCATGCGATATGGTCGTGGCATCCATGCTCAGGTCCCCGTGCCATCGGAAGGGCACAGTGATCCCAATGGTCATCACCAAGGCATATACCACGCTGTAGGTCCATACCCGAGCCTCAGCTGAGATGTCTCAGAGGTGTTCAATGATTTTCAGATGTAGAATGTCGAATCTCAATCAACGATGATCAAAGATGTACAGCAGGATTTCTGCTTCAAACTGAACTGCTATGTATCTCACGCCTCACCCCCCTCAACAAAGAACTTGCTGACTGTTTGAAAGGTCACACAAGCTGAAGTGACCACACATGACAACACATTACCACTCCACTAGGTTTTATTGGTGGTCGCAGCAAAGTGAAGGATCGTCGATCTGCTCAAATTTTGCTGTCCATTTGACTTGTTTGTTCAGATAGTATGGACATATATGGACAAATGAGTGCTATTCAAGTGGCAAAGACCATCTTCACTGCAGGATTGCATTGCCATGCATTGCCACATCATGACGTGACCAAAGACAAAAAACCGGAGCTTGGCTGACAAACCGGAATCTGAAGTGCATCAAGATTGCATGAAATTTACAGGAACTGCTAGGAGCCATAATGAACATTCCTCATCCACAGCGGTATTTCTTGGGCGCTGGCAAATTGGCTGCTCTTGTCAAAGTTCAGCTCAGCACATCCGGCCTGCTAACGACTGCTAACGACTGCTAACGACTGCTGTTGAAAGCCGGCACCAGGTTCTGTGTCAGACGCGCGCACTCTGGCATTGACCATTGCCATCCATTGCCGGCCCAATGGCTTGTCCAATCTTCAAAGTCAGCCCGGTCAGCCGGTCAGGTTGTTTCAAATGGAGTTTGATCACGTTTGACTCTGCAAAACCTCACATTTGAGTGGCAACAGATTGCTCTGGCAGTCTCGTTCTGCATCTGCTGCCTGCTCGGCCCAATACTCCAAAGCGGCCTGTCAAAACTTTCATCACCATGGCTACAAGAAGTGCATGTCTTGCTAGAAGAATTGTTTGACAACATAAGCAAGAAACGACTGCTGTAGATCTGCAACATCTGCAACACAACACATTCATTTGCAAACATTGCCGTGCACCCATCAATGCGCTGCCTGCCAAGACATTCTTCTTTGAAGAATCACTGGTCTGGCAGCGAAGACACAGTCCATAAATGTCCGAAATAGCTCTACAACTTGGACAATTGCTGCGCTCAATTCTGGATCTGCAACATGCTCTAATGCATTGCAACATGCTGCAATATGTGACATGGCACTTAAAAACAAATGCTGACACCGTGTGACAAGTGCATGTCATGCTACGTTCTGTGCACATGTGACTTGATATATCTTGATATGGTTTGTGGCTTGATGTGACTTGAATGTCAGCACTTCCCAAGTTTGGCTGCATGCTGTTGCCACTTGCACCAAGCGGCAGCTCACGGCGTGGACGCAATTCAGTGCATCTCTGTCAAAGAGCAGATTTGAGCTTTGTATACTTCGTAAGACTTAGTTCACAAACATGTTTACACTAATTTCATTGACATGTTTTCATTTGTGGCTCTGTATACAGCTTCATTGCCAAAGGTTGTTGCTTCCATGACTGATTGAGCTGTGTCTAGTGACTGAAATGTGCTACTGCCAGTGCCATACAGCTATCATTCTTGGGACTGAACCAGAACTTGCAGCAACAGTTGTTTGGAGATTGGTTTGCAGCATCAAACCGTTTGCAAAGGAAAATGCCGCTTCTTGTTTTGAAGACAGTTGATTAAGCATGATTAACCTATGCTTTGCATTCCAGAAAACATCATGAACATTCATACTTGAATAAATTCTAGAAGGACAACACCTTCACATGATGTGCTCCCATGGCTTTATCATGGACATCTGGGCATCTGTCTCGGCACCTGCCAAATTGCAAAAGGGTGGAAACCACCACGACACAACAAGTTCCTGAGACTCATACTGCTTGGGTCCAGTTCAATCATGTTCAAATTCACACCAAAGTGACAAGCAACGTGACAAGCAAAGTGACAAGGTGTGACAAAGCAATAGCATCAATAGCATGAGCATGTTTTCACTCTGCACGGGCGTGTCTTCGAAACCTGCACGGCAAGGACAAGACAATGTTTTGTGTCAAAGCATGTCAGTATATGTTTTGTGCAAACAAATCAACCAAAACAATGTATCTGCCGTGATCTTGTGGACAAAACAGCAAGATAATGGTGGTCGGATGGTCGCAGGACAGACGTTGCTGCTTGATTTTCATGTGCGTGACAGTGCGATTATGGCTCTAGCTGCACCTCGCCATGTCTAATCATACTCCCTGCCAAAAAAGACACAGCAAACCCATTTCAGAAGAAATCAAGCAAATCACAACACGGCCAGAAGAGTATTCGAATATTCTCCAATGTATTCCAACATACATCCAATATTCCATCTACCACCAACATTCCAGAACTTGCCACAACAAGCGTTTCACAATACCTGCGTGAAAAATCCAAACAAACGTGCTATTTGTGCAATATGATCTCAACCGTGGAGAAATGCAGGGCATGCCGGAGTCATCCTAGAAGCAAAATTCAAATCAAACATAAAAACATATAAAAAGTAAAACAAATCACCTACCGTAAAACAGTCAAAAACAGATCAACACATTTGGTGGATAAAACAGATTTTGACTTCCATCTTCCTACCCTGCCGAGGTCAACGGTTGAAGGTCAATGGTTTCAGTCGGGAGTCCCGGGCTCGAATTCACGTTTTGATGTTTTGATTGTGTTGTGCATCTCTTTTCACTGCCAGAATCCAGAATCTGCCGGAACACTGGGTTTCAGCGCAACCCTAAACTGTCGCAATCCGATTTTACAATATTTTACAATCACATTCACCTCATTCCAAAGCGAGCGCATTGTGCTGGAGAAAAAAAGGATACGTGTTGTTGTTATGGACATCTTTCGAGAAGGTTTCTTCTCTGTTACACTGTTGCCCCAAGGTCTGATCCGCAAAACAGAATGAATCCATATGGATTCTTATTGCCAAGAACATCAAGAACTTGTCAGTGACGTGCAAGTAGGGTCAAACAATTTAAACATCTTGCGCTGGACTCGTGCCAAAGGCGCAACAACTTTGACCCTCAAGAAGGAAATCAAACTGAACATTTGACATCTTTTCAACTTTTTCTTTGGGCACCTATTTTCCTCAACGCGCTTTTTCAACTTCAAAAGACTGCGCTTTCTTTATATTTCTCATATTTACATCCAACTTTTTGATGCAGCTTGCACTTTGCCTGCACACTGAATGTACTCAATCAAGCAAACGGTATAACATGCAATAACTGAATTATCATACGGTTCATTACAGTTTGGCTATGCTGCCATCTTTGGAGAATACCATGTTGCAACTTGAAACATCTTGAAACAGTGTACTGTAATCTATTTCTCATGGCCACATCTCCCCAAGCTGCGTCCCAGCTTCCAATCTTGGAACCTGTTTCGCAGCGAATGAACATGTGTTCCGGTACTCCTATTTTTTCTTTTTGACTTGTGATTTTGGAACACTCACTGCTGTTGGGTTGCAAAGCTGGGTCAACTTTTTTTCTGCGCTTCCCTTTCATTGTCAACCTCCCTTCTGACCTACTGAGGAAAATGAAAGCATTTCCTTTGAAATCAATAAATTTTTATATCCAAATTATGGGTAATAAAATTATATACGAAAAATAGCTAAAATAAAATCATATTTAAAAGATGATATGTAGTTAAATTATATATATAAGATAGTATGATAGAACATAATATTAAAACATAGCATATAAATGCATATAATAAGGTTATCGGGAAAAATATATATCCTGAGACGCACATTCAATAGAATGCGGTGTGCGTTTTTTACCTCTCTATTTAGTCAGTTCTTCAGCGCCTGGTGCTGCACATGCTCTAGGACGGAAAAGAAACGGCTATGTTTGTTACTTGACTTTCTTAGTTTCATTATTTTTCTCTTCAAAAAAATATCGATGTGCACATCAAACATAATATGCGTATTACAAACACATGCTTTATTTTATCGCTGTCATGTCTTAATCTTAACCCCACAAGAAAAATATTCATGCAAACCAATGTATCTCAATAAACATTCCTTGCTTCAGTTTCTTCATCCTCAAAACTCAAATTGAAGTGTTTTTTTGATTCTGTTTTTTGGGGGGTTCGGATGGGTTCGGGACAAAATAAGTAAACAAAATCAAGGACATTTGTCATTTACGTTTTTGTGGGTTGGGGAAATAATTTGTAAAGCAAGTGAAGCATACATTTATTCTGATGCATTTTTGCATTTGTAGAATGAAACATCATTTTTGTTTATGCCGTCGCCGCCCCTAGCGGCCCCGGGGATTTTGAACATTTTTACTTCTTCTGTCATGTCTGCGACTCAGCCGTCAACTTGGATCTCAACATCAGGTATCGGGGTGGGGTGGGGTTGGGGTAAGGTGGGGCGGGGTTGATAACGTTCGGTCTCCTTGGCACATGCAGTTGACACTACATTGGCACATGGTGGGGTGGGGTGGGGTGGGATGTTTACGTTCCTTGCAAGTGGATCACACAGCTGCTGCTACGTTGTTATCCTTTCTTGCAAGTGGTACACACACTGGCTGCTATGTTGTTAACCTTTCTTGCAATTGATATACGCAGTTGCTGCACGACTCATGGGACGCAGTGCATGGACATGAAATGGTAATCCTTGAAAAAGTATGTCCAGAAGGAACTGTGTTTGAAGAAGCCTAATGGACTGCTGAATAAAGAGATTTCCGAATATGTTTACAGTTTTGCTGGCGGTCCAATACAAATGGAAAGCGCCAGCTGAGGGAGCTGGGTAAGTTGGCACGCAACACTTGGATGAAGTGTCCCCCATGTCGCATGTCTACATGCATGCCACTAAAATCCACCAAACATGCCAGTTTTTTTGCGTTTAGGACTTGGAATTCATGATTTACACCACTGGAAATACGACTTAACACAGATAAAAATACTGTAAAACGCAGGACAAAATGAAATACTCAAAAAATAGGTCGAACAAGAAAGTGCTGTAAGGGTTGTGAAGCGCCCAAAGAAGGAACAAATGAAAAGAGGTAAAAGGCGCGGGGCCGTTACAGGCGGCGTCCTTTTTTAAAGCATCATTTATTCTGAGGCATTTTTGCATTTGTAGAATGAAACATCATGTTTGTTTATTTTTTGCCAAGGGCTGGGGAAAAGAAGATGAAATGTTTCACTGATTCTTTACGCACCATTTTGCCGGTGGTTGGAAAAACTAACAGGAACAAACAAAAATGAAACACGTCGAAGAATTCCTTTTGAACATTGGCTGGATTTCATGTTCGCTCAAACATGTGGTTTTGACCGAGCAAACAAACATGGAACCGACAAGGGCTTCAAAATGTGGTAGTTGATGAACATCAAATTTACCCGGCTTAAACTTGCTGCAACCTGGAACTTCCATGTCGGTCATCCAAGTCCAGTCTGGACTAATGGAATTTAAGAGGAAAGGAAACCCAAACCAAGACCTACAAAAGGATGTATGCAGCATGATGGGAACCAACATGGAACCCAACCGAAATATGAATAGAAACTGAATGGGGCAGGGGCCCAAACGGACAAAACCAGCAGGTCCATTTCTCGATCAAATTCAAAACTACTTGCTTTCATGACTCGAAGATTTTTTTGGGTCATGTCGGGTCAGGGCAATGAAATGCGAATACACTGGGGGTTAGAGGCCGGGAAACCCAAACCAATTGAACTCAACTTGGTGCAAGCGAGTAAAGTAATCTGCAAACATTAGCCCATCGTCCAGTTTCATGTTAGTGGCAAGGGGGCATCGGTGTTTTTTTTTCTTTGGGTCTTTGCGGGACAATGAAACATACATGAACCAGATATTTATTCATTGTATCCAGAATATTTTCGGAGTCGGAAAGAAACGAGGAATCACATAACAATAACAATCATTGAATTTCCTTTTTGGGCCGCGGAAATAAAACATCCATTGTACACCATCCTTGTAGACATCAATTTGGGCCTAAGAAAGAATGACAAACAACCAGTTGAACCATCTAGAGCATTTATGTTTACCACATTTTGTGGTATTTGTGAGTTCCATTGGTTTAGCAATTGGCCTGTTCAAACAAACAAATATACCAGTTAAATGACTTGGCCCTCTGGTCCATGTAAGTAATCAAAATCACTTGCATTCTTCGAGCCAATCTTAGTCATGAAAACTAAGAACATAATCAACATGTAAAAGCAAATAGGTGTCACTTCCAAAAACTAGTCCTAGCTCTAGGCATGATATACTTATTTTCCACGGCGGTTTGCTTGTATTGCAAAGGACAGCTACGCCAAGTTTTAGCGTGATCTTCGTGCACGTTCAACTCACTCCAAATTCGGCTTTGCCCTAAACATAGATTTGATCGATGATTTCCCTCTAGACTCTAAACTAAATTCCACTTTTGTGTGAAACATCAAAGGTTAAAAAACCACTGAAGGATATGAATCGGAAATAAGAGGAAATACAAGAATGAAGGGGGGAACCAATGAAGTTCAAGGACGATGAAAGGAGATGAAGGCACATAGCAGGAAAACGGAAGGTACATGAATGAAAGGAAGTAGAAATGGAAACAGAGAAGAAAATCAAAGGGAATAGGACTCGGAATTACGGGAGAATGAAAGTAAAATGGCTTGTAAACTGAATGGAAAATAAAGAGGATTAATGGGAATCAACCAAAATGAACGGGAATACAAGCAGGAAATGAAGAACATTGAAAGGGAACCTTAAGTGGGCATCAAAAGGGTGAAAAGACAATGCATGGAACATAAAGTAAGATAACATTATAGAAAATTGTAAAATCAACGTCAAAGGAAAAGTCAGCAAAACAAAAAGGCATAGGAATGACACACGAAGGAACACTGAATACGAAAGAAAGGAAAACACATGGGAAACTGGGAGGACAATCACAGAAACTGAAAGGAAGCTACATGGAACTTAAATACAACTTTAAGCCTTTAAGCAAACAGAAAAATATTGTAATATGAACGCAAAATGTGCAGGAACAAAAGTTCAAAACAAAAAAAGGATCATGAAAGGGAATCAGTGTTTCAGGAAAGTCACTGCAGCTTCTTCGCATGTTTCGGTCTTGTAAGACTAAATTTAAATGGGACAGAACCATTATACCATGAACAGGAGCGGAAAATTGGATTTGGAAACAAAGGAAAACGATTTGGAAGTATAAATGGAAGAGCATGGGAGCAGGAAATAAAGGATGATGAAAGACACCTCAATGGATCATGAAAAAAGATAAGAAAAGGGGAATGAAATCAACATCAAGCGAAAATCTAAGGTGAAGGGCATTTGAAAAGATGAATGAGAAATTAAATCAAATAAAAGGGAAGAGGAATGGGAAAGAAGGCAAAATTGTAGGAAAACAGAGGGAAATGGAACATTACGGGAAGTTGAAAGGTAAAGGAGTGAAAGAAAATAAGAATCTGAAACAGACTGAAGGGAGTAGGGATGGGAAATAAAGGAAATATAGAAGGAATGGAACGTAGAGGAAAATGAAAGAAATTTGAATGGGAAATAAAGGATCATGAATTGGAAATGAATGGAACATGACGCGCGACACATTATACCGAACCTACCCTGCCACACTGAACCCCCCATTTCCAACCAAACTCCGGCCTCCACTGCAAAAATCTGCACAGGATGGAGAAACAGCGTCTCAGCCTGCCTTAAGGCAGAAAGAAACCAAAAGAAACCAATCTCATCCCAAAAAGCATGCCCTTTGCTGCGCCCAAACTAGAAGGATCCTGCAGTTTCAGCATTGGATTCGTCAAACCGTGCATCTTTTCGCACCTTCGGCTTGCAAACGGCATGCGATAGTAAACTTGAGAAACTTGCAAATGTGTAGGTTTGAAGGCTTCAGCTGGACCTTTTGTTCAAACATGTACTTCGTTGGATGACTGCGCATCCGCACATCATCGTTTGATGCCTTCAACATCGGGCACATCGCAGATGCCTTCTGCTTAAAGGTTAAACAATGCAGATGTGCCAGTGAAACAGGACAGCATTGGACTAACCTAGTAGAACTTGGTTTCAGCGCTTCGGCAACATTTTCGATGAACATCCAGCAACCGTCAGGAACCTCGATCTTTATCCTCTTTTGATCTCTTTGGATACTTTGATATACTTTGCTATTTTGGCATATTTTTGCTATTTCAATGCTCTCCGGGTGTATGGTTTTTGACTACTTTCCTGACTGTACATGAGCCAATGCCTCATAGGTTTGACGTTTCACACATCGACAAGATTCCGCGCGCCGGCGGGATGGATATTGAAACAGCCAGAGGAGTTGCATGATGAGCGCAGCCAAGACCAATAGGAAGACCAGCAGCTGGATTGGGGAAGGCTCCCTGAGCGTGGATCATGTTCAGCTCAGCGTGCAGCTGTTCTGGGTTAATTGCGGCAGTTGGGGTTTGTTCATCTTAGTTCTTTGGCGTGCGCAAAGCTGGCAACAAGCTCCAAACTTGGTGACACAAACTTCTTCTGCAGCTTTGCATCGTTTTGCACAGCCAAGTATGCGCCACATACATTGATATCATGTGTTTAATGGAGGCTACAGTCCAAAGGCCTATCTTTTGGAGCGCGCCCCAACCCTACGGCGTATCTCTGCAGGTGTCCATACTTGAAGATATAAAACCGATATCTAAACCTGCTCGGTTCAAAGCGAAAGAATTTGCTTCAACACCAACGACAACGGACCCATTGGATGATTCGGAGCAGATGGCAACCGGAATTTTTGACTCTTCACCCTTCCCAGGTCTTGCCAAGTATCTTGACCAGAGTTAGCCACGCACCCCAACAAATGCCGCCGCAAACGTAGATGTACATGTAGGCCAGGGGGCAGCAAAGGAAGGCTAAGAGAAGCTGTAATGGACCGTCGCCGAAGGAGAGCACGCAGTTGATCATTCGAAGCAGAAGCGGGTATGTCAATGGAAATGCCAAAACGAAAACAAGCACCCACCCGACAATTTGCGTGATCATGTACTCACTCACGGATCTGTATCCGGCCAGTTTGGCTGAGCTGGCACAAGGCCCATTGTCACATCCCAGCACATTGACGCTGGAATAAAAAATCATTGGCAGGAATGCGACTAAACAAATGTGATACGGCACTGAAAGTTCATCTCCAATCTG
>Ga0126342_10021447_pt1:0-2500 | contig 10771 bp, 9 predicted proteins | sample Cyp1metagenome_FD_92528 | JGI IMG/M metagenome (GOLD analysis project Ga0126342, IMG submission 92528) | Coral microbial communities from Lord Howe Island, Old Settlement Bay, Australia - Cyphastrea 1 metagenome | ecosystem: Host-associated > Invertebrates > Cnidaria > Coral ... | reverse complement strand
GTCGTTTCCCAAAAGACTTCAGTTTTGGGGATGGGTTGACAGGCCAAAAATCATTCCAATCATGCCTCTATAAGCCGTGTCCATACACAAAGAGTTGAAACGTTTATATTTCGTAATCATTCTAGATAAATAAAACACAATGTATATACGTATATAACTATACCATTAGTGACTAGTTAAATGTACAATCCCAGATTGGGAAAAACATATCCGAAATCAATCATTATATTACCTGTAGTATATAGCAATCTCAGAAATAAATCACCCTCCAACTAACATAGACCCTGCCATGCCATGAGTTTTGGGGGGTGGAGCTCTTAGGTGGCCCGTAGTTATGAAGCCCCCGTTTCCGTTGGTGAAATCACCGTTTGCATGGCAGTTTGACTAAGGATTGGTATATTGCCCCAGAAGCAACAACAAGAACTTCGATCCTGGGCCTCGCTGGGCGGACCAGCTGTGAACTTCGCTGACCTCAACTGACTGGAGGGGATTCTACCTTCCTTGATAAGAAATAAAGGGGAAGACGTAAACACTTGGGATTTCACCAACAATGGTGAGCCAACACTAGGGGAAAGTATGGCTTGAACAAGACATTACTTAAAACAAGAGAAGTGAGGCCAGCCAAAGTGACTGCTGCAGCTGTGCGTGTGGCGCGCATTGGATGACGGGCATGCCGTGCAAGGGCACATGCATTGTCGTAGAAGACGTACTCCAAGTTCTCTTCTACATGTTTGCCACTGCGACCTTCGGGCTGGCGCTTCACGAGATCATCCCACATGGCCTGCTCCAGTTGCCTCAGGGTGCGGCCTGGGTGATAGTCTTATTTGATGTGCTGGAAGGTGGTTCCTTCATAATCCTCTTGAAGTAATGTCAAGTTAGGATTGTAGTATCAGACCGAAACTTAGAATATGTTTTTGGAAACGCAACAAAAGTACCCGTTTAGCGCGAAGTACCCGTAGCGCAAGATTCGGCAAGATTTTTTTTGTGCTAATCTTCACAATTTGCCGCATATATGCATCGAAATGGCTTTTTCGGTACTTTTACGAGTACTTTTGGGATTTTTTGGTGAATGTAGGAACAAGGGGACTTAGAATATCGCCGCAACATGGTTTGGAAGATGTTGCTGTTGTTTTGGTGATTTATGTTAATCTTCCCAATTTGCCTTGCAAATGCCAGAAGAAACTCGCCTTGGCCATAGACCTGGGTAAGGAACTCAGTATCAGCCAAGGGGTTGCCCCACAGACTCGCCCGCAAGGCAATGTAGAAACCACAAGGCCGCCGTATTTGCGGTGTGGTTGGATGTTCGCCTTGTCGATGCAGGGTTGGGGTTCAAGAACCACAGTTTGGGGTCAAACATTATGGAGGGGCAAGGCACCTGATTAAACATGTGGTTAGTGAACTTTAGCGAGACAGGAGCGATGCTCGGAGGATTTTAGCGAGGCAACAGCGTATTTCTTCACTGCTACCCTACAAAAATCCACAAATAATGATTCGTAGTGGGATATCGGGGGCGCCTCTTTCTATGCCGTCAGCAAAACAAGGTGGCGGAAGTTTCAAAAATAGGAAACCTTTAGGAACGGTTGGTTGTTGTGACTCACGGATGGCAGGGCGAATCCACTGATGGACCGAAAGGTGGTTGGAGTTGTGCTTTTTGGAGTGGTTGCAATGGTTGCAGCGGTCGCCTCACCCACAACTCCTGGATGTAGTGTGGTGTAGCGCAGTAGTTGTAGTTGTAGTTGTAGTTGTAGTTGTAGTGGTAGTGGTAGTTGTAGTTGTAGTGGTGATGTTGTTGAAGTTGTTGAAGTTGTAATGTTGTAGTTGTGGTTGTGGTTGTAGTCGTAGTTGTAGTGTAGTTGAAGTTGTACTTGTCTTAATTGTAGTATTTGTAGCAATGGTGTAGCGCAGTAGTTGTAGTTGTAGGTGTAGTTGTAGTGTAGTGGAGTTGTAGTTGTAAGTTGTCGTTGTAATGTAGTGTAATTAATGTAGTGTAGTTGCAGTTGCAGTTGTGGTTGTGGTGTGGTGTAACTAGTGTAGTGTATTGTAGTGTACTGTAGCGTGGTAGAGTGTAGTGTGGTCTAGTGTATTGTTGCGTAAACTAGTGTAGTTGTAGTTGTAGTGTAGTGCCGTGTAGTGCAATGTAGTGGTAGTTGCAGTTGTAGTGTAATGTAATGTACTTAGTGTAGTGTAGTGTTGTGTAATGTAGTGTAGTTCTAGTTGTATTTGCATTTGTAGCTGTAATGTACTGCAGTTTAATTAGTGTATTGTTGTGTAACGCAGTGTAGCTGTCATTGTTGTTGTGGCTGTGGTCGTGGTGGTGGTGGTGGTAGTAGTAGTAGTGGTGGTGGTGGTAGTGGTAGTGGTAGTGGTGGTAGTAGTCGTAGTAGTGGTAGGTAGTAGGCAGTAGGCAGTAGGCAGTAGGCAGTAGGCAGTAGGCAGTAGGCAGTAGGCAGTAGGCAGTAGGCAGTAGGCAGTAGGTAGTAGGTAGTAGGTAGTAGGTAGT
>Ga0126342_10021446_pt1 | contig 10771 bp, 4 predicted proteins | sample Cyp1metagenome_FD_92528 | JGI IMG/M metagenome (GOLD analysis project Ga0126342, IMG submission 92528) | Coral microbial communities from Lord Howe Island, Old Settlement Bay, Australia - Cyphastrea 1 metagenome | ecosystem: Host-associated > Invertebrates > Cnidaria > Coral ... | reverse complement strand
CAGCTCGCATCACTTTCTTTTTGGTCGGTGATGCAGCTGTGTTGTTCAGCTGCCAAATGCATTGGACCTTCAGCTGAACCACATCATTTTGGTGGTCCAGCATGCATCTGCTTGTCGTCCTCCTTGCCGTGCGCAGATGCTAAGCATTTCTGACAAGTAACCTTCGTGACCTCTTCATTCGAAAACTCATAGTCTGAATTGTAATAGCCCCACCCGCATGCCGTCTTCCACATGAAGGAGGGGGAGCACAAGAAGATCTTGTTGTTGCGGTGGATGACCTGTGTCCGCGTGGATTTCACCAGCCATGGCAAAAACTTCGTGTATCCGTCAAATTTGGCCTCCAATGCCTGCACCTTTTTGTCGAGTTCGTGAGATTTAGCCTTCGAGCCATCCATGAAGGAGTCGATTTCTGCACGCAGTTTCCCAATCAGTTCAATGTTCGACTGGTGTTGAACGGGAGGCCGCAAGTCGGTGTCCTGCACTTCCTGCGGCGCTTGAAAACCTTCGACGCTGCCGAACAACTTTTTATCTGCATTGAGTGGTATGGATTGCAATGCCTCCTTCGCGTACTCCAAGATCACGTTACTCTTCCACCTGCCCAGGAACGCCACCTGGCTGACTGACCATCCGCTCCTGATATATTGTAATGCGCCCGTTCTGCGTGAAGAGTGGCCTGAAATTTCTTTGCCGTAGAGATCCCTCCAGTCGGCAATCAGCTGTGCCTTCGTTGCCACCGTACCCTCCTCGCTGACTGACAGCGCGGCACCTTCGTTTCCTTGAAGGCAGGCTTGATTCACCAACACCTCCAACACCGCATAGGGGCACGAGATGTCACAGGACCCAGAACAAAGGCATTGAAGCGTCCTGGATATAGTCGCTCCCTCCTGATCCATCTTGGACTCTCGCCACGTGAGCGTGACAAGGCGGGCTCTGTCATCGAATGCCACGTTCCTTGAAGTCAGCGCGGCAATTTCAATTTCTCTCATCATCCAATGCACCCCGCAAGCGAAGAGGAGAGGGGCCCATTTCACCTTACCTTGCTTTGCGCCATCGCCTGGAAGTAAAGGATGTGCTTTCCAAGCGTCTTCGGCGACCTCTGGAGCTTTCTTGGCTGGGCCCACCCCTCGTTTGACTGCCTTCGTGCACAGTTTAAAGTGCCTGTCGAGGAGGTTGGTCCAGTTCCAGCCCTTTTCGATGTGTGCCAGCTTGGCTTCAGCCAAATAGGTGTGGGCTGACTTGTACCCGGAGGTCCTCAGCGCTCCTGCCAAGGCTTGCAACTTATGGGGAGTGAGCGGCATGGCTGACTCATAGGCTGCCCCCAGGATGGAGTGCACCGCGTGTCTCTTAGCCGAACGTGCTACCCTGCTGGAGTTGGCGAAATAGTCGTTCTCCACACTCTCCATAGCTTCCTTCATGGCCTTCTTCGACTTCATCACCTCCATGGCCCTGCGCAAGGAAGGTTTTGAGGACCTTTCTGATGGTTTGACCCTTTTTGGTAGGTCTTTCCGCGTTGATGCCTGGTTTCCTGTCTTGCCAGACGTCTTTGCTCCCTTCCACACTTTCTGTATCACTCCCGTCTTGGGTGACCGAAACTGTGTTTCTTGAGGTTCCGGCAAAGTAAGAGTGCTAGGTTTCGTACCCATGCTTGGGAGATGTTTTCCGGCATCGGCTGCAAACCTTCGGGCTGGAGAGGACAGCAATGCTTTCCACCACGGATGTGCTTTTGCGGGTGACAGCAGGCTGGTGACCCCTGCTAGGATGCTACTCTTTGTTCTCGTCGGAGATCTGCTCCTTGTGGGCGGCTCGTGTGCGCTCTTTGAAGCTGACTCACCTGCTATGCTGTCGCTGCCGCCTTGAGTGTCTTGAGGTGTGCTAGGGCTGGACACTTCACAAACGTCTCCAGTGCTGTGTCTTGCGCCTAATCCAAGACTAGAAAGCACTCCCTGCCTCTCAACTGATGGTGTTCCCATACGTTGGGCCTTCTCGTCACGAATGTCGCCAAGTTGACTGCTTCTTGGTTGGCCAACCGCGACATGGGCAGAGGTTCCGGGTAGGAAGTGCACAAGGGGATGTAGCTCTCGTCCTGGTTGATTGGGTCCTTCGTGCCTGTGGACTTGTTCCGGCAGCACCAACATCTGAAGCAGAGAAGGATGCCCAGTCCCACCAGAAGAAAAGTTGCCACCAGGCTCGGAAAGTGCCATGGCGGCCCACGCATCCAAATTGCTGGCGGCCCTGGCGCTACAAAAGGCACTAAATGAGTCATTGAGCCTGTGCTACATCATGTTATAACCTAAGTAAAGTTTTCAGGATTTCAGTGGAATGGATTGACATGTCAACTCATGAGGTTTGGTTCAGAGGAGACAAATGATGGCCACAGCCTAGCGCGGCCTCCATTTTCCTCGGAGAAATTGTCGGCTGCCGGTCAGCGCAAGGTGGCCCATGCACTTTCGGCGGCCAAGTCAGAAGCCCACAAGGACGGTGCCTCGCCGGGTGTCGGCAAGGCGTAAAATCCACGTCCTCGCGGTGCTGTGCTTTGCACCGGCACCCCTTCCAGTTCTGCTGGGAGTGGTATGGTGCGCTGCTTCACCGGCCGACTGAGATAATCTGCCGTGGTGTTCGCAGCACCTGGTATGTGCGTCGCCTTCAGGCCCTCGATGCCGGCAGTCTCGCAAGCAATCGCCAGTTCGGCTCCGATGAAGTTCAGGCTCGGCGTGGAATTGGCCATCCTCTGCGTCAAGGCCAATGCCACCAAGCTATCTGACTGTATGTGGAGCGTGACGTTGCATGTTGCCAGCTCCCGCGACCAGTGTTTGATGGCTACCAGCACTGCTAAGGCTTCCAAGATGCCTTGAGATGCCGACTCGCCCAAGGGGAACCGTAGTTGTTCGGCGTCCCCGATGAGCACAGGTGATTTGAGTGCCCTTATCACCCTGTTGTTCACCAGCAGCACCGCCCCAATGCCTTCCGGGCTTGCGTCTGTAATGACTGAGGCCGTGGGGTACTTCTTTGTGTCGAGCTTGAACTTCTTTGTAGGTGACTCCATCGCTGAGTTCAAGAACGCCACCATCCAAAGCCTTGCCTGCTCCAGTTGCTTGATGTGGAACATGTTTGACTTGTCCCTGTGGTCCTTCCTTGACTGGCGCCGCTTTTCTTCCTTGCCCTCCTTCACGTCCGCCAGCCTCGTGTGAAGGACCTTGTAAAACACCGCCACCACCCACCTGGCTTTGGGCAGTATCCCGGCTAACCATGCGACTTTCCCGCACACCTGCCGGAGTTCCTTCAAAGAAGCCATGCCTGCCCCCTCCCATCGCTTCAAGATCACCGTCAACTCCTCAATGTATTTGGCAGGAAGGCCCATTATCAGGGCGTCCTCGGTGAGCGTCAGCCTGATGCCAATCCATGCCACTTGAGTTGACCGTTCTCCTTTCTTGAGCGAGACCTTGAAGCCCAGAGCTGCTGCTGTGGTCAGCACCATTGCTAAGTTGGAGTTCCTGGTGTTCAGATCACCTTGCAAGAACCACAGCCCGTCGTCGAGGTAGACTAGATGCTGGCCTTCATGCCCTTCAAGGAGAGACTGTTGGAGCCTTGCCAGCATTGCTGCCGTGCGAGACCACAGCAGAGGCGCCGTCTTGTAGCCAAACAGCAATGCACAAAAGCAGTAGTACTCGCCGTCGATCAAGGAGGGGGTCAACGTGTGCGGAAGCTCCTCGGATGCCACCCCCAAGGACATGAATGCATCTTGAATGTCAATAACGGCCATTTCTCTTGAGACTTCACCTTCGTGCCGTTGAAAATGGCCTCGACGTTCGTAGATGTCTCTGGCCGTCGCGACAGCGTCCCTGGGTCTGGGCAAAGTCAATCTCTCCGGAAGCACCGCCTTCTGGTTTCCCCCGGACCTCCTCAAGTCAATGATGATGCGGCGTTTGGTCCCCTCGGGTTTTTCTTTCACTATCAATCCAAGGCGTGAGATGGTTCCATGCCCCATCGAATTCTGTACTTCCTCCTCCCTGACGTCTTTCATGTAGCCAGCTGCTCGGTAGCGGTCGAGTTCTACCTTCGCGTTGTCCACATCATCCAACACCGACCTGTAGTTGACCAAACTGCCTTTCGACATCTGAGCTGAAGCGTCCTCCAATTCGGCTTCCGTCGTGACGTTGAGGTCGTCTGCGTCGGCCGGTGGGAAGATGCCGCAGGTCTTGATGGGTGTCTGGATTCCCAAAGGTGCCCCGTTCCTGATCCATTTCGGCACCTCGGTTTCTTTGTCTCCTCCTCTTGAAGCCCATGCCTCGATGATCTCCGCATTGAGTGGTGACGTGTACTCGTACTTGCCTTTGATGGCGAGTGTGGGTGGTGAGTTGGCGCCCACCACACGTTTCAAGGTGTCCCTCCATTCTGTCACCAGCTTGTCATCGAAGGAGCAATGCGGGGTGCCGTAGGTCTCGGCGACCTTGAGCGCGTTGGGTCTCTTCCTGACCAGGGTTTCCCAGGCTGCACGGATTCTGACGCCCAAAGATCTCAGGCTTGAGTTCCCCTGAATGGCTTTGAAGGGGTTCCGCATTCCTCCCACGTATTCACTTTGTTCTTCTTCTATTGATGAGACATTCCTGGACCTCAGCATGCCGTGCTTGCCATCGCTGCCCACCCAGGTCTGAACTTTCGTGGCAGTGAGTGTTGCGCCTTCTAGATCTTCTCTGGATGGCATTCCTTCGTCACGTTGGTCTTCGTCCTGACTGGTGGTGGACGATTCATAGGTGTATTCGGATTTGGACTCGGACTTGGCCTTCGTGTCCTTGTGCTCGTCGATCACCTTTTGAAGCTTCTCCCTACGAATGGAGAGAAATTCCTCCTTTGCCATGAGCTCCAGCTGTGCCACCGCCAGTTTGGCATATTTGTCACAAAGTTCACCTGGGTACCTTCCTGAAGCTCGTGACTTTTCTTTCCCTACGATGAATTCATGGTTTGAGGATCCCCCACATTGGCACTCGCCCTTCAGCTCCTTCAGACCGATCATGCTGCCTGAAAACTGCTGTGGTTTGAAGTGACGTTTTCCCACAGGTAAATAGCTTTCGTAGCAACATGTGTTGAAGTGCACTGTGGAGACCTTCGGATCGTTGGTAAAGTCTTCCATCTCCGGAAGTTCCCACGCTGACAAATGTTCTTCCACGTCTGATGGCGGGGGATTTTCAAGAGTTGCAATGCTTTGGATCTTCCCTGGGCGATCACGATTGGCCACCGTCTTTGCCATGATGATGGCCCTCGACGCCAGGATGGTGCCCACGTCGCATTCTCTCTGTTCGGCCTCGGTGTTGGACTTCCTTCCATAAGGCTCCGACTTCGTTCGAACAGGTCTTGGAAGGCCCGGTGCTTGCCTGAACCGGAGTCTCGTGTATGTTCCACATGGAAACCCTGCGTGGTAAATGTCAATGTGGCCCCGCTTCGCCCAAAGTAAATGATCCTCATATGGTTTGTCTTTCAGAAGATCACCGCTGCCAGCGTCTCTTTCCACGCTGTGAATCTTCAGCCGCAAACCTGCTGTTTCTGCATGGGCCTTCATCGCCTCCGACAGTGGGTCGTCCTTGCCTGCAAAATGATGGACGAAGACGAAAACCCGCCTGGTCTTGTATTCTTCCAGATCCTTTGCATCATAGATTGCATCCAAGGAATCAAGGTTGTCAGACTCCGGGCTGTCGGACTTGGAAACCTGCTTTCTGTTGGTGCCTTCCTTGGATGTTGCACTGCCTTTCACTAGATTCCTTCGTGGTGTCCTCGATCTCCCTGAGTCTTCTCCTCTCCCGCAACTCCTTACCCTTTCTTCTTGTTCGGACAAGATCTCGAAGGGTGACCTGGGGAATCGCATATGGTGCATTTGTGTTCCCTTGCGATCTTTGCGACGCAGGCTTGACCAGGCTGCAAGTCCCCACACGGTGAGTTTCCATTGTTCCAACTGTAACATTTCTGTTTCGAGTTCGGGTTCCCTCGTTTGTCTTGGGAACTCCTGGAAGCCCTCAGTTGAGCAAGTTCTTCTTTGACAGCTGCTGCTTTTCTTTTCCTTGCCTCCCTTCGTGCCTGTGTCCTTCTCCCGGGCGGTGAGTCGGTGGGCCCAGCACCTGAAGATGTCCCTTTGTTGCGATTGGACTCCAATGCCGGTGTGATGGCATCCAAACCTCCTTGAAGGCATTCGGCTGCCACTTGTTCTGCAGGGGTCCTCGGGATGCCCTTTGACCCTGCTGCCAACCACACCAGTGCAGGCCCGTGGACTTGGGCTTGCCAAAAACTCCGCATCCAGAACCAACATGCCGAAGACGAAGTCCCAAGGGCGATGAGGATCCCATGTAGGTGGCGGTGGTTTCCCAGCCCTTTCCTCCATCCTCACTTTTGAACGGATCCTGTTTGAGTGTGCACTCCTGGCCAATTCGTCTGCCGAGTAGATCAGATGCCAGGCTGAAGGGTAAAGGCGTGTGAGCCTTTCTATCAGCATCTCGTAGGAGTGTAGATTCGAAAGGCCCACCGCGTCCAGCATGATCAGGGAAGTTCGAAGTACCCGATAGCATGCACGCCACTGGACAAATGATGCCGGCCCTGGTAGCTCCTTGGTCGTGTAGCCGTTGGCCGTCAGGACGTGTGTCCGATACTTCGATGCTCTTGCCGCCTTCTGGCCATAGGGAACGTAGATGGCAAAGTCCGTGTAAGGGGCTATGTCTTGTATGTTGATGCGACGATGGAGGGCCGAGAGTTGTTCTATAGAGGGCTCTTCCTCTTCCATAGGCCAACCTCCCATCGCCTGCAGGTAGTTCTGGTACCACCTTGCTTTCATCTCCTCCCCTTCCACGTTGAAGTCGCCATCGTCCCCTTGATCGAGCACATTCGTCATCTTCAGCTTCCGGTCTGGTGATGCTTGGGCTTGAGGTGCAGGTTCTGGTGGAGGCCCGCTGTTCCCAAAGGGAGAGGTTTCTGTCCATCGCTCCCAATCTCCCCCAGCTGCAGTGTGCAAGATTCGCCGGGTGAGGCTGTAAACCAATCCCACATGAGATGCTTGGACTGCTGTCAGCGCTGTGCCATCGTGTAGGCGTGCACGTTCCAGGGCAGCACCTATCACAGGTGCTGGCAGGCTGCCCAAAAGTTTCAAGTCGTTGCCCGGGTCGCCGATCTGCTGGATGAAGGACGTCCATACCTCTTCGGGTAGGGCGTAGTGACGTCTGACGTCCGTCAAGGACTGCATCGCCATCCCAACCGGCTGAGCGGGAAACATGGCAACCCAACAGCAAACACAACAAAAACTTCATTGTGCCACTGCTGGGGGAGATCTTGAGCCAAAATGGCATCCCCAGCAGTGGCACTCTTTGTCACTTTGAAAATGTTCCATTTTCATGCACAACATGTTTCAACATGATACGATATAAGTAACTGTTTGATAAACAGCATATGTTGTTGCAACATGGAGATAGTCATCAAGGGGATATTCATCAAAGAACTGTCATTGCATCAGGCCGAGACAAGCTGCACTTTTTACAGCCGCGGACCCGTCCAGTCGCCAGCCTGCAATTGGCAATTGGCGCCGGCAATCCGGCAATCCGGCAAGTCGCAAAAGTCCAGGCGCAAGTTTCTTTTTTCCTCCTTGGATTACCTCGTGTTATTTTCATGTCACACCATTTTCACACCATTTCACAGCTCATTGGTTTCTACCTGTGATGAATTGTGATGGTACATATTCAGTGAAAGCCACTGTTGTGAGACTGTTGTGTCGTTTTCACTGACGTCCAACAGATCAACGGATTCGGAATCAGTTCTAGGCCTGTAGAGCTGCAGCCAGGCCCTGAAGGGTGTTCAACTTCGACACAGGTCTATTGAGAGCTGTCACAAAGTTCAACATACAAAGTGTCTGTGTCAGAAAGCAGCTGATTCATGCTGATTCATGCTGATTCTCGTGTTGAAGATAACTCTTCAAGAAGAACGGTTTGCATATCATAGGCATATCATTGCCATCTGCCAATATCTGCCATCCCCAAAAATGCCACCGTCACCTGTAAACAGCGCAACACTGCAGCGGGGCTTCTGGGGGGCGCTGGCCTGAGACCATCACCGGAGCACTGCTCCGCTGGAGCAGTGCTCCGCTGTGAACGCGCAAGATCTGGGGGGCCCCACGTGAGGTCAGGTGGCGAAAACAGCTGCACCTGGCAAACCAATGGACATGTTGCCAACATGTTCCCAACATGTTCCCAACATCTTGTCAGGTCAAACACGAAACGAGATCTGCTGCAAACGCTGCAATGATTTTTTGAATCAACAGACATTGATGCCTTTCAAGAGACCGTCAAGAGATGTCAAGAGATATCTGCTCCGCTTCAGCTGGATCTCCCACCTGCTTCACACCGAGGGCACCGCATGCCTTGAGGAATTGACTGATTCGTCCCAGAGCAACTGGATTTGCCTGTGCCGCGTCCCAGCCACTCCAGGGTGCATTGCGGGTGCATCACAAATCTACACACTCAAAATCATGAAAATCAAAGACCGAAACTATAGTCACTATACATAGATGGACATGATGGACAACTAGAGATGCAATGCCAAAACAACGATGTGATTTCCAGGCAGAGAGAAGTTTTACGTTGACACGACGTCAACCCGACCCGTCCAACTTGTTCCAACGCCTTTGGCAAAATCTCTGGTTTAACCTCGAGGCTTGATGTGTGGAGCATAGGGCATGCTGATCTTTGAAAGAGAATCAGTCTGTGACATCTGTCACATCTGATTTTCACAGAGACAGATCCGAATTTTTGCTCCGATGGTCTTCGTTTCTGGATCCGTTGGATAGTCCGTTGGATGGTCCGTTGGATCCAAGGGGCTGCAATGATGAGAGCACACAAGACTTGCCCGTCCGACAGGTCATCCACTTTCAACTTCTCGGGATCCAGGCCGCCTGACTCCGGTCACTCCGGTCCGACTCCGGTCCGACTCCGGTCATGGTGAAACCCTTGGCATCGGCCCGTTCAAACATTGACACATATATTATCATATTAATTGACAATACGATGAGACATCTGATGAGATGATGATGAGATGACTGAGAAGAATGATAACATATGATAACATACAAAATGAATGAAGTGGAAATCAAGTGGAAATATCCATGTTTTTTTGACGTTTCGGATGCTGCAAAGTCCCGAAACTTAAGGCAAGGCCCAGCAAGGCCTAGCGGAAGAAGAGCCCTGACTCGTTTGGCGTGGGCAACCGGTAGTGGTACCTGACTCAGATGGACAACCGAGGTCACTAAGGATCTGCAAACGTAACAGCTATGCAGTCACAAGCAGGTGACTTGGAACATTTAATGAACTAGTCTTTGGAGTGACACATGACATGACTATGACATGATGACATGAGTATACTTTGGATATCTTTGGAGCCTCAAGGCGATCCTTGATCACTGCCTCAGGGCACATGCGCCAGGCACCCCCGACCCCCGGCTCTTGGTGCCAGGGCGCCAGGCAGCGCTCAAACAAAACTCTCCAAAACATGTCACGAAATATTCACCAAATATTCACGAATTACATTGGAGAGTTTTGCATCGAATTTCTGTGAATTGTTCCATATTGCTCCTACGCAATTCCTTTTGCAGCATCAGAGGCTCCCGCACAAATCCACCGAAGAGCTAACCTGAGACGCTGACACACAGACCAAACTGGACGTCTCCGAAGGAACTCTCAATACCCGAGTTTTCTAACAGCTCCATATCCTCAATTATCAACAGAAATCAACATCTTGCATTCATCTTGCCACATTCATCTTCCCACATATTCTTGCCAGACATATTGCCAGACATATTGCCAGACATATTGCCACATGATAAATCATTATAAATCATTCAATAAATCATTCAGTAAATCATCATATAAATCATTCAATAAATCACATGATGAATATCACAGCATCGAATCACATCTTGCCACTTTGTTCGGATTCCACTGCTCGCACTGCTCACACCTCCAAGGATCCGGTGGGGTGGACCGCCGTCTCAAGCCTCAAGCAACAAAAGCCGCCCCGATGCAACATGTGCAACATGGATAATTTCTAGATATCAATGGATAATTTCTGGAAAATGAATGAACATGATATAAATTATGATAGAAACAAAAATATAGAAACATATTTGAGGAGAAAACTGGAACACAAGTGATTGATGTATCACATTTTAGTGGCACATATCTCTCATCCTGCACTCTCGTTTCCAAGGTCCACGAGCCTAATTCAGGGCTTGCATGGACTTCTATGTCTTCTTCTTCTTCCTCCTCTTCCTCTTCTTCCTCTTCATCCTCTTCGTCTTGATCCTCAACACCCAAGGAAACCATCCAGTAGACTCAGTAGACTCACAAAACAATGCAGGACGTACAAAAGCAAGCAACATAGCTCCTGAACGACATCTCCCCCACTCGCTCGTGGTGGAGGATGGAAGGAATCCTCTTCTTTCTTGTCAGTTTGAATTTGGTCTCCTGCCACATCGTCTGCTTTTCCTGCTTGCTCTGGTTCTGCTGCATCTGCAGGCTTTTCTGCTTGCTCTGGTTCTGCTGCTGCTTCGTCGGGCTTTTCTGCCTGCTCTGGTTCTGCTGCATCGTCGGGTTTTTCTGCCTGCTCTGGTTCTGCTGCATCAGCAGGCTTTTCTGCTTGCTCTGGTTCTGCTGCATCTGCAGGCTTTTCTGCTTGCTCTGGTTCTGCTGCTTCGTCGGGTTTTTCTGCCTGCTCTGGTTCTGCTGCATCTGCAGGCTTTTCTGCTTGCTCT
>Ga0126342_10021445_pt1 | contig 10771 bp, 11 predicted proteins | sample Cyp1metagenome_FD_92528 | JGI IMG/M metagenome (GOLD analysis project Ga0126342, IMG submission 92528) | Coral microbial communities from Lord Howe Island, Old Settlement Bay, Australia - Cyphastrea 1 metagenome | ecosystem: Host-associated > Invertebrates > Cnidaria > Coral ... | reverse complement strand
CTCCTTCCCAACGGAGCTCGCCCCAAGCTATTTCCCACGGTTTCCCCTCCGTCCACCGTGTCGTCGCTTCATGTCGCTTCCGTCTTGCTCCCTCCCAACGGAGCTCTCCCCAAACTATTTCCCACAGTTTCCCTCCGTCCACCCTGTCGTCGCGCCCCAAGCTATTTCCCACGGTTTTCCCTCCGTCCACCGTGTCGTCGCTTCTGTCTTGCTCCCTCCCAACGGAGCTCTCCCCAAACTATTTCCCACGGTTTCCCCTCCGTCCACCCTGTCGTCGCTTCCGTCTCGCTCCTTCCCAACGAAGCTCTCCCCAAGCTATTTCCCACGGTTTCCCGTCCGTCCACCGTTTCGATGCTTCCATCCCGCTCCTTCCAACGGAGCTCTCCCCAAGCTATTTCCCACGGCTTCCCCTCCGTCCACCCTGTTGTCGCTTCCGTTCTTGCTCCTTCCCAACGGAGCTCGCCCCAAGCTATTTCCCACGGTTTCCCCTCCGTCCACCGTGTCGTCGCTTCATGTCGCTTCCGTCTTGCTCCCTCCCAACGGAGCTCTCCCCAAACTATGTCCCACAGTTTCCCTCCGTCCACCCTGTCGTCGCTTCCATCTCGCTCCCTCCCGACGGAGCTCTCCCCAAACTATTTCCCACGGTTTCCGTCCACCCTCTCGCCGCTGCTTCCGTATTGCTCCCCTCGCGGCAAAGTAACCTAAAGGAGAACCCAAGCATCGGAGATGCTTTTGGGAAAAAGCAACAGCAGTATGAATGGAAAAGAACTTTTGGGGTACAGTACTTTACTTACCCTCAATTGAAGAAACCAGTGCCACCTGCACAGGCCAGATGCAGAACAAAGGCAGTATCAAGCAGAAGCATGCACAAGGAAGAGGTTGTCACAAGAAATGCACCTATACAAGCGACTTAAGCGCTTAAAAAACAATGAATGCAATGAACGCAATGAATGCAATTTGCAGCTGAATATTTGGCCTGGGCAGCCATGTTTGATTCTGCAATCTCCCATTGATCTCAGAGGGCCAAGTGTCTCCAAATCAAATTGTGTAGCAAGCAGCTCTGGTCTACAAACAAGAATATGACACACCGGCCACACCAGTACAAAAAGAAGCACGACATGACATGCTGACCGGATCTGACAGGTCTGACATGGTCTGACAGTTCACAATGAAATCTATCTGCCACCGAGGCCGCCGAGGCCGCCGAGGCCCCTACCCAGCTGAATTGAGAAAGTGCTGAGCCGTGACTGGCAAGGAGCACATGTGAGGAGCTTGTGAGGAGCTTGTGACACGGTGACACGTGACATTCGGAGAAAACCCAAGATGTCCCAAGACCTGTTCAAGCATCACATATGGATTGTGATAGTCGTCCAAAGTCTTTTCCCATAGATGGTTTTTAGGGTGTGCCGGTAAAGGAAAGGATGAGGGTGGCAACTTTCTGGAATACCAGAAGCGCGAGCACTAGTGAAAATAAGTAAGCAAACACTGATTTGTTATTCCTACTGTACTGCAGGTTGAGGTCAGCCAGTCCAAACTTAGAAAGAACAAATGCAGTGTGCTGAGATTCAAATTCAAAGAGTCAAAGATTATTTGAAGAAATCTGGCCGTTCTGGCCTTCTTCCGAGTCGTCTTCATGATTGCTTCCCATAGACTGTCAACAAAGGAGTTCGTCTCCTGAAACTCAGAGAGTTCAAAACAAAAGAGAGAATCTGTCAAATCTGTGCGAACAGAAGATGCTGAGAAACATTCACTATAAAGAGATACAAAGAGTATGTTCACTCTTGAATCGAGTTGTTGCAGATAGACAGGCCTTCCTTCTGATGGACCAGGAAGCTAGTATTGGTGCATACGATGTACTGTAGCTTTAAACAGGCTGGGTAGCTGGAGCGATTGAACCGTATAGCTTGTAGATGACCCATGGCAAACGCTGACAGGAGCCCAATGGAGCCCATGTACCCAGCCAACTGTGCCAACTGTGTTGATATTCAGGTGGGATAGCCCTGGGATAGCCTTTTGGCGCCGTTGTGAGTAGTGAAAGCAGTTTGAGAGCCGGTTAGGGACTGGGCCCAGCAACTAACAGAATCAGTGGTAGAAAGAGCCACTGTAGCTGCACCGGACCTTTTTTTGGGATGGAACAAGAGATGAAGCATCATGAATATCAACAAGCAAGCCACAAGTCACGCAATGCAATTCTTGAAGCGTCTTGCGGCTTTGGAAGAGCTACTTCCCACAGAAAATATGAGTTCTCCTCCCACATGTCTGGATGTCGACGTAGACGATCAGCAGCAATCAAATGAGACACAATCAAGGCCTGAGGAAATGAAATCCGAGATATCGAGGTTAAAAAAACAGTGGTTTCATCGTCTTCATGATATCACATCAGTGTATACATCTTTGCTGTTTTGGTATACGTGATATGTGTGTATAGAAAAATATCATAACGTGTCTTTTACAGGTCTCTTGCAGATAAATTCACTTAACCCGCAGAGTCTGGCCTCTGCGGAGACTGTTGCTTCTTCGTCCCCGATTCCTGCGTCAAACACAGAAAATTCAGGCGCTTATCACTCCACGGGCGGAAGGGAGAATGATCTACACCATCTATCTGTATAATGTATATATATATGTATATGTATTGTTTATATATCTATTTATCATTAATGAATCATTATTTAAATATGTATTGAATGACTTTCAAAGGGCAGTGCGCAAATCACGCACACAGTATGACTCCTGAGGAGAAGCTCTTGCTGGACAAGGAGTCGTATGATTTCCTTCCAAGGCACATTGGCATCACACAAATGACACAAAATATGTTGCTGTATCCCACCGCATCCCAGATTGCAGAAAGAGGTTTGCAAACAGGTTTGCAAAAGGGCACATCATGAAGTGTGATACTGTGATGCTGCAGCAGTTGTTTCCTTTCTGCATTTTGTCTCCTCGACACGGAGCGCTGTATATCTGGAGTGGGAGAGGCAACAGCCTCCAAAAAAGACCCGATCCCTTCTGGTGCTAAGCAATCCTCTGACTCTGACACTCCAATTCCCCAACTTACCCCCTACCCGGTACCCGAAAAGAAGTCAATTCCACACAAAGGGTGAGCTTCCTCTAACCTCTCACATGACTCACATGACCAGCTCAAGTACACGCAAGGCCAACTGTGAAGGTCCGAATCGTTGAATGTGGTGGGCGGGGATTGAAATTGAATCAGCATGACTAGGATCTGATCAAATCTGATCAACATGGATAAACTATAGCCAGACATGGATAGACTTGGCACGTGCGCATCCTTGCCACAGACAGGTGCACAATCATGGCACAGGGCATACACCATCTGCACATACGGGGTACCCTGTCACAAGATCGACTCACTTCGTCCTTCGAAAGAAATCGTCGAACAATGCAAGCGGTCACACCGCCGCACCCAACCTCTGAGTCGCTCTTCCGCTCTGTGGATCCGGAATTCCGTGGTACAGCGAGGAGCTTGTCCAATTCCTAATACAAAGAGCAGCATGCATGGCGAGGATTGCTGAGGCATCTGCTAGTCACCGTACAAACCCTCAAACCTTTCCTATATCAACATAATTCGACATATATCAACTACAGCCGACAACAGCTGCTTTGCAACACAATGAAGAGCGATTTTGCAATGTTTGCACACTCAGAAATTGTTTGCTTTATGGTTCAGGGTTGACGACGCGGGATTTGTTTTCTTGCTGTATGAAGGCCTGGCTTTTTACCGGCGACACGAGGATGGGCTGCCTCAATGACGGAACATCCAACACGATATATCATTGCTATTCATTACATTTCATTGCTTTTACGGGCTGTTTCATCCCTGGGGGCATTCGGCAGCTACAGTGGTTACAGTATCACTCTGCTTCGCTCTGCTCCACTCGGTGCCCAACCGAGCGTAACTAAGCATCATCAGGTTGAAGTACTGCGCCGTTAACTGTCCAGGCCAAGGACATAGCGAGAAAACCAATAGAAAGCGACCCAGCGAATAGGGTGGGAATAGGGTGTGAACCCAAGCTTCGGTAAGAGAAGGCTAAAGCAACCTACTAAATCTATCTGAATCTGACTAAATCATACTAAATCTATCTGAATCTCCCTTGGCAATTTGCATGTTTCGGTTGCCTTGCTGCGGCTGCAGATTACGTTGGCAGCTATGAAGAGTAGCCTGGCCCAAAAGAATGTCACTGTTTATGGGTTTGCGGAGCAAGGAATGTCAACATGGCATGATCTTTCAGAAACGTCAACAAAGCAGCAACTTCTCAGGCTGTTGCGGAACAGGAAGAAGAGAATCCTCTATCTCTGCAGCTTTCCCTGCAAAAGCTCAAGTGCGGGTGCACTGTGGACTCCACTGATGTGATCCGTCTCCAATTCACGCAGAATGCGTACATGATCTTCATGTGGAGAGCTTTCACGCAAAAGGCAAATGGCCGGCCAACGTGAAAGGCAACCAAGTAAGTATCCGTTGAAGTTTCAAGCCTCTGTGTTCCGAAGCTTGCCGTGGAATTCGCTCCAAGCTTCCATCATTACCTCCTGCAAATTGCCTGTCGAACAGCGCTGGCAGGAAAGTTGATGAATAAAGGTCATTTTTGAAAGAATGGCAATGACCGGAATATGTTCTTAAAACGTGTGGATTGGAAACGCACAAAGGCTCACTCTAGGCGCAGCACTTCGAGCGTTTCACGTTCTTGATGGCAGTCATAAACTCGCTCATGGTGTGAACAGCCTGGGTACTCTTTGAAGCGCTTTGCAAATCGCCAATTTGTTGAGGGTAACGCAAGAGTTGTACCCCTTTGATTGCATCACTGAGAACCTGCATCAAATGCTTGAGTTTCTGTGTCGTTTCATCAGACCCGTTGACAGCTTTAGACAAAAAAAACCGTCAAAAGTCCTCATATAAACTTCTTGTACACTCCATGTTGTGTCCAAGAAGCATCAAACGGCAGGTTCGATACATAGTCCAGCTTTGGGCCTCAATCACAGCTTCAAAACACAAATCGGCTGCTAGGATTTGAAATGATGATAGGCTGCAGGCTTTCCAGGTAACACTTCACATCATTGACAACCTGGAAAAGGATGGAAAGGGACTTAGACTTTTGAGGGAATTCCGTGCTACCAAAGCAAAAGGAGTCAGATCTGGAAGTCTTCATTAAAGCAAGAAAGTTTGTCTGTTGCAGCATTGACACGTGTCAAACGTGTCAAATTGAAGGACAAATCCAACACTTCGATCCGTTTCGATGCGTGTCGATGCGTTTCGTACTCTTTGCACCGGTGCCTTGGGCATTTTGCCCTCCAACTCCCCAAACGTGACAATGTCACCTTGGGGAATATGGTGGAATCGTTTCAGTTCCTTGTTGCATCTTGTTGCATCTTGCTCTGTTCATCTTGGGTATCGGACACATAATAGCAAAAAGCAGCACCTTGGTGCGTTGGGCCACAGAATTACGACCTACAGTAAGTTCTCAGATTTGAGATTTGTTTGAGCAACTGACTTTGGGATTGTTCCCGAATTGTAGGACCTTGCAGGGTCAAAAAAAAGATTTGAATCTTCAAGAGTAGCCCACTCGTATTTATTTGGAAAGCATGATGAGCCAGCAGCTTAGCAGCTTCCTTTTGAGCTCCAGCAAATGCCAAATAATGTGGTGGAATCAGTGTTCAAGAGTGCTTCTGTGGTGGCTGGTCCCAGCGTCTCCCTTTAATGCTTGTTGTGTACATTTAGAGGGCTGAAATGGAGTCTACAAGTTTTTGGAAGTTTTTGTACCCCTAGCGGCTCCAAAATGCTATTGAACTTTTGGGCTTGGCGTGTAGAAAACTGCAAGAAATGGGGCAAAAGAAAACTGTTCTAACACTTTAGTACTCTGACAGAAAACCTAATACTCAAAGTACTCAGTGGTGGCTGCTGATGGCCAGTGACTGCTGGGGAGCTCAACTCAACTCACTTGAAATGGTATCTACGGGAATGTTGCCAAGCCGCCATTCGACACAGGTTGCACACTGCTTGTTCCACCTGAATCAGGATATTTCAAGGCTTCATCTTGGAAGGACAACTGGATGTGTGCTCAGAACCAGTTGCTGATCTTGTGACACAACTCAAGGGTGTACAGGGATTGACCATATCAAATGAGTGAAGCTGTCTGTAATACATACTTCAGAAGCCCATCAAAGTCATACTGGAGCAAGGCATTCCAGATTAAGCCAGGATGGAATGGGATGGAATGTAATATCTGTAATGCATGATGACAAGATATGACAAGATTGAACTTTATGAAAAGCATATCCAAGCTGCCTGTCTGTGTCGGCCACATGATTTCAGGTAGAAGTTGCGTACAGCTTCCTGCAACACCTATCAAGAGGTGCAAAAGCAGCCCACCCTTTCACCAAGCAAACATTATATAGGCGTCTCCTTTTGGACGAAACCAGCAGTGTGAGAGCAAGATGAATAGAAAAAGTCCAAGTTAAAAGTCATTTTGAAATGATGTTGAACGACCTGTGGAGCCATCGGTCGAAGAAGAAGGGTTCCTGCAGCCTGTCACGTTCCGAGTTGTCTCTGTGACAAAAAGTTGCCGATCTCTGCAGTGACTTCCAGCTGAGCCGCCATTTTCGGAGGCTTGGGGGGAAGCGCTTGCCAAATGAGCACGAGCTCACCTGAGGAACGCTGCTTTTGTGTTTCTATGGCACCAATGTTTTCCAAAAATTGTAGGACACACGTCTGCTAGATCTACCATTGAAGGATCAAAGTACTGCTACAGTAGATGGACAAATTTTTCAAACCCCTATCCATGAGTTATAGGCCACCCCCTACCTCCCCCGAATTTCAATGTTATGGTTTCGTAGCGCTGTTCCTGCTCTGGGGGTTTGATTTATTTCGCCCATTCGAAGGAACGAACCAAACAAGAAAATAACATTGATATTTGGGGTGCAGGGGGTTGCTGTATGTATAAGGGTTTGAATAATTCGTCCATCTACGGTATGGTCCTGCCATGTCCTGCCGTCCTGCAATCTGTTTCCACTCTAAGGGGCCCTGCTGTGAAGCCTGTCCAAGTTTCCCAGATTGTTCTTTAATCCAGATGTCCTGTCGGCGCAGTGGATACATCTCATATTGCAATGTATTGTAATGTATGAAACTGTATGAATATGTATGATAGATCCTTTGTGTACTCTGAGAAGGATGAAGGAAAAGATCACAGAGGAGCATCATGTCATACAACATCGTTGAGAACTGCTGACCATTTCTGAGACCCCGACGCTCTCTGCACAGTATCTGCTTTCATTGCAGATGATCCTGGAAACTGCCAGCGTTCTCAACTGACTGCGTGACTCAAATGGGACTCGACTCACCAATTGGACAAGGACTCACAGTGATCTCGCAGCGTGTGACTGTCTGATGTCAGGGCACCGCGTCGGGCCGTCATGCTGTGCCGCACAGATCGCATCACCCTCTTCCAGAAGCTCGAGTCGCCACCTGTTATACCCCGCGACTCTGCGACTCGAGTCTCGGTTTTGAAAGTGTGTGTGTGTGTGCTGTGCTGCATGTCATACTTCACTAATGAGTTCTATATGCAAACTGAAGGACAATTGGTTGGATTTCCAGGGTGTGGACAGCCCATTTCAGCGTTTCCCAAACCTTCCTTCTGTCGTAAACGATCCGATATTGGAATCAAGCGCTTCAGCTTGTCCTGGTTCAATGTCTGGTTCCGAGCAAAGCGAAGTTCCATGGACTGCAAAGAGTGTCCAAAACTTGGCTGAGCAGCTAAGGGCACACAGGCGACCACTAGCTGAGAAGGTCTTGTGTCGCGTAAGAAAGTATGACAGATTGCTGGACAAATTCCACAAAGGTAAACACAACACGAAAAGTGCTCCTCCAACTCGCGAACACGCCGATGCAGTCCTTCCAATCGTCAAATCAGAAACGAACTAATTACAAAGTAAAGAGGCCGACATAGAACCACACAGACACAGAAACCACAACGACGGGAATATTGCGACATCGCAACCAATCACAACCGTTGCCTCCAGTTTGTGCCGCTTCCATGACCTGGCTTTTTACTGGTGAAAACACGAGTGGTCGAAGTGTGCGCAAGTATTGCAGCACTCCATCCCGGTCAAATCCTCTCAATATCCCTCTTAGCAAATCTCGACTTGGACACAGCTTCTCCAGGAGATTTCAGTGGAAAAAGGTACCCAGGAAGAATGATCTGATCGCAATAACTATGCTGATCCCCTAAAAACCAATCTCCCCTTTTTCGTCGCACAGCCAGTGAAGAAATCAGCCATCGGCAGGCGTAAATTCAACACTAGACTAGACTCAAACGATTCCAAAGGAGCAGTGGAGCAGAGGTGAAACCAATCCTCCATTCTCAGCTGACGGACTCCGGGTCGATTTCGATGAAAGCCAGCTCCTGACAGCATCGAGTGTAATGAGTATCATCTGCTGCATTGAGCCGAACATCCACACTGTGGCCGAATGCTCCGATTGCAAAAAACATGTTACATGTTGCCACTTTGTGCCTCAAAGTATGGGATCTTGTCTGCCAAATGAAGCCTGCAGTCTTCTAGGTTGAAGCGAGTGCTAATCACCTAAGTCAGGATACAGCCGTTTAAAGGGACATAATCACCAGAGAACCTCCTCGGCCAACGGGGTAAAAGTGATGCAAGAGTCTGCAATGAAGCGAAGGGCATCATAGCTCGTCTGAGACACTTCAATTTTGTTCATCCTAGTTTGGATGACTTTGTCTCGGACCAAAACCGTCAAAACATCTGAGATTGTCTAGGCTTCCTGCTAGTTGGAAATCTTTTTGAAGTGATATCCCGCTATGTGGAAAGTGGCGAAGAACCTGGATCGTGCGACAACTGCATCAGCACGCCTTTCTTTTTTGGCAAATACTGTAGTAGTGTAGATCAGTCTGGACCATATTCTGTGCTCGGCATTGCTATTGTACAGATCTAGCTTCAACAGGAGGTTCCACACCACAAGGTTTGGATAAAGGAGATAAAGGAGCCAGATTCTGCCAGATTTCAATTTGTTTCGTGCTCAGTTTGACGAATCGTTTCATGAAGCGAGCCTCTTCGTTGCTCCAGCGCTGTGGACCTCCAAAGACTTCAGCGGGGAACATGCCGTCGCCGCAGAACCGTTGGAGGTCGCATGCCGAATCACCCATGCGAATGTGGAGAGAGACGCCAACACCATGCGTTTCCATAGAAGACCTTAGCCAATCAAGAAAGCCATCAAAGACATTGTCAAGTCGGCAATTTCGGAATCGGACCTGACATGCAAAAATATCCAGACGTGCAGTGATGAAGAAAAACGTATGCGAACGCTTGTGGTCCGGCTCCCAGACAAGACGCAGCAACAAATCTCGCAGCATCTCCTTGGCTTCCTCCAGCGATTGGTTTTTCTTAATAAAGACTTCTCCAATCAGCTGCTTTCCATCAATGAGCCCTTCACAGGAGTAGAGAAGGTATCGTTCAACTTCCTCTAATCCATTGGCCACCACCAAACCCACCTTGACAGCGCTGTCACAGCTCACGTCTTTCTTTCTTGGACACAGGTCTACTTGCAAGATGTTGCAAGTCCACGGTAAGTGTGGGTAATGTGTCTCTCTTGTTGTTTTGGTGACAAAATTGGAATGGCCTAACCCGACAACGGGTGGACTGTAACTGTAGTTGTGTATGTGTGTGTGTGTGCGAAGTCAATATCATCATTGCAGCTCTATGCATCAAACCAGAGTGTGCAGAAAACCAAAGGCGCCTTCCCAAAGTCATGAGCGGCAGACAATGCCAGGGGCAATTCACGAAGTCCCACTTTCAGCGGCCACGCCGGTTCTTCTCCGCTTTGCAGCATCTTTTGCAACCTTGATTTTCACGGCAAAGTCAACAAGCAAATCCAACTTCAGTTGCAGCGCGACTAAGTTCACTAAATTCTGCGAAGCTTCGGGTGCTTGCCCACATGTCTCACATGTCTCGCATGTCTCAAATGGTCCATTGAGGCATGTTGCGGCGTCAGCTCGGCCTGGACAACTGGTTTCGCCCGGCCTTTCTTCTCCTTTTGGGGCTGCCAGCCTCCGAGATTTCGCGCCTGTTTCAGCTTCACGGTCTCCTCCGGATCCCATGCCGCAATCAGGGCTTTCGTTTCCGCAGTTCCATGCCTGGCCGAACAAATATCAGGAATAGAAAACTCTATGTTGTATATCATATATCAAATATCATATATAGTATAGTAAATATCAAATTTAATATATCATATATCAAAAATCAAATGTCATATATCAAATATCATATATCATAAACAGTATATTATATATCAAATATAATATAATGTATCAAATTTCATAGATCATATTCATGTATAATAAATAGAATATCATATATCATATATCAAAAACATGTATAATATATCAGATATCAAAAATAAAATATCACATACCAAATGTTATATTAAATATAATATATGCAATTTCTTATATATACATATTATTGTATATAAATCTATATATATTACATGTTTCTTGTATATAATATATACATATATATATATATATATATTACTTTCAATATATATATATATATATATATTATACCATTTACATATTATGATAATATATATATATTATTTTTATATTTAAATATATATATATATATATACATTATTCTAAATAAATATATATATATATATTTTTTATATATATATATATATATTTTATATAGAGTGTGTATATATATATATTTTTTGTTTTTAGAAACTCTGTATATCTTTTTTTACATT
>Ga0126342_10021444_pt1 | contig 10772 bp, 9 predicted proteins | sample Cyp1metagenome_FD_92528 | JGI IMG/M metagenome (GOLD analysis project Ga0126342, IMG submission 92528) | Coral microbial communities from Lord Howe Island, Old Settlement Bay, Australia - Cyphastrea 1 metagenome | ecosystem: Host-associated > Invertebrates > Cnidaria > Coral ... | reverse complement strand
AATTTCGTGCCAAAAATGGCGCAAAATCGCAGCAAAAAAGTGCCTAACGTGTCTTCTGAAATCCTAGAGAATCCTAGACTATACATCCTAAAAAATCTTAGACTATATATAGACTATATATAGCACTGGCTGCCTGCTGGCTGCTGCAAAAACGTGAGTCCCGGACAGGGAAACACCATAGCAGTGAAGGACGGAGGCAGCTGCAGCTGCCGCTGCTGGTGCTGTCGTCCGCTGCTGCTGCTGCTGCTGCTGCTGCTGCGGCTGCGGTAGTCCGAAACAAGAGTCAAAAGTATTATTCCCTGGCGCGCTCCCCCTTGCGTCTGCCGGGGTCGGCGGATATCGAATATATCGAATATAGATTTCTCCAAGACAACGATATCCGACTGATATCATTCTCAGCTCCGTCCCATCACTTCCCGCGACAACTTTGGGCAGTTCATCAAGATGGTTTATCTCCCCATCTCTTCCAATCCCATCGGAGATTTCTCCCATCAGCCATGGCCCGTTGGAGGTTCAAATTGATGGTGGGCTTCTTCCAACCAGCTCAGCTTCCAACCCTCACGGCTGAAGATATGGCCTCTGAGCAGAAGAACGACGAGCGGAGGAAACAGAGGTGTGGTGCCGCTGGGATTCTGATCTGGTAGCTTGAGGAGCTTCCCCCAGAGACGAACAACTATGGGAAATCCATTTGTTTGAATCGACTTCATCCTATTTCTATCTTTAAATGTAATAGACATGTGATGTATGAGTGTGATGTATACATATGATTACATATGAACATATATATATATATATTATAATACATGTTACATGTCATATAATTAATCAATATAATATTCGCCAGTTGGATGATGACCTGATGACCAGGAAATATGCCATGGAAGCCTTGGACCAGGGCTGGGCCTTAAAAAATGGACAGTTGGAGCCTTAGCGACGATGATGCAGAACTGATGCAGAACGTCCTGGAAATCTTGGCGAAAACATGGTAAAACATGGAGACATCAGCTAAGGCAGCCCACTACTGGGATGTTCACTTGTGGCAAGTGCAAAGTTTGATCCTCAAAAGCTGCGATTGGTACAGCGGTCGCTTCTGTCGACAATTTGGCCTCTTCCGTTTCTCCGGCGGTGGTCAATTGAGGGCAACAAGACCACGTACTTCCAGATGCAAACAAGGCGCTGTGTTTCCTCTGGTTTGAGATCTGGCTGTGGCTCAGATTGGTCGATCCGAAATCAGTCAGTTTCGGGGAGCAAAGCATCCAACATCATCCAACATCATCCGACAGTCAGTTCCTTTTTGCAAGTTTCATTGGCGAATCGAAGCCCAAAATGCCAAGAAAGTGGAACAGGTGGAACAGAAATGGACCAGAAATGGAACACATTGGAGCTCAGTGGAACCTGAGCACGGTCCGACACCAGGTCTTCAGATGAACCCATGACCACCTTTGTCACCTGCGGGGCTCTGAAAGTCATCAGGTCACCACTTCGCTCCGATCGATTTCGGCGGCATGTATGCTGTCATATGCTGTCATATGCTGTTGTATTAACTGTTAGATGCTGTCCTCTAGTACTGTACGCAATATGTACACATGAATATTGTACACCATCCTAATCCGAGATATTCTGAGTCTGAGAATATTCCAAGACTGTTCTGAGATGATTTTTCATGAACCAGAATCCATCAGAATCTGCAGAATTTTCGATTTCATACGAGGCCTGACCTGCAGCAACCGATGGAAGTTCTGTTGAGCGCCTGGCGGTGCCTGGCGGTGCCGTGATGGTGAAATCATACGTTACTCCGTAACTGTTACTGGAGATTGGGATAAGGATAACAACTTTAGGAATCATAGAATCATATATATATATAGAACTTCACATAGATATAAAACTTCAGATAGATAAATTATTGGTTTCTAAAGTTCTTTTCTTGTCACACATACATTGTAAGATTTGTTTTGGATTCCCTGAGGCATAACATTTCTGGACTGAGGCTTACCATTCCAACATGACAAAACCACATGATGAATCCTCGAGACTATGACCCACCTCAAATCTGGGGTGAACGACTTCAGAATGTACATAGAACGCCTTTGCGTGGACGAAAAAGCTCTGCAGATTGGCTCTTTGGCACAGTAGCTACAGATATTGCGCACAGAATACGTAGAAAGACAAGACATTTTCAGTGTATAGTCAGTATATGCTCGTAGTATACACTCATACATATACTGTACACATACATGTATACATTATATACATGCATATATTTATATATATATATATATATATATCACATGTATATTTAAAAAATCAACATCCATATCTATATACCCCAAGCTCTTGGATTTCGCCCGCCAATGCTGTGAATTTGGCTTCAGTGGGCCTAGCAGTGTTTGGCAGACCCATGTGGCTGTTATGGGCGCCTATTGCCACTTGGCAGACTGGGCAGACTGGGCAGACCGATGTGGCCGTTGCCGATTTTTCATCAGGATGATTATCGGATGATTCAATGAAAGACTTTGATTTTTGATCAGATTGTTTTGAACTCTTACCAGGCCGAATGATTCAAAGATAAATACGATATTAGTTGATGCAATTGCTGCTGCATGGTTTCAGAGAATTTTCAGGTAACAATGGGTGCTGTGCGGCACTGAGTCGAATTTCTCGATGTTGCTCACAGATGGAAATGCAGCTGAAAGTCTATTTGATTCTATTTGCAAGATTCTTATCTTCACAACATCGAAGTTAACTTCCAAGTTAACTTCTGACAACTTCCAAGGGGATGTGATGCAGCCGGCCATGTCCATCGTTTCTGTTGCGAGGTCAAGATCCCGAAGGGAAGGCCTTTGAGGCTGAAGTGGTGCGGATCCCCTTGATCTGCCTCGATCGGATGGGATCCGATGAGCGGAGGCTCCGAGGCTCCACCAGCGACTCCTCAGTGGTGGTGGCTGTGGGTCCTGAGGCCTCCAAAGATGTTGGAATGCCACTGTCGCTGAATCTTCCTGGGAAGACTGAAGAAAGGCGCTCGGAGTGTCGTGTTGTGAAGTCCGGAGTTGTGTTGAAGTGTTGAAGTTGTATCACCATGGGTCACGCTGGTCTGCCATGGAAGAATGGGAACATGGCTGGAGTTCTTTTCACAGTGCGAAACCGACTGAAACCACCGACTGAAACATCTGAGAAACATCTGAAACCACCTGAAAGCTGAGATCTTTCATCCCCAGCTGCCAGGCCCACGCATGTCTTTGACCATGGCGCTGCATACACTGGCAGCTGGGTGGGCCAACAACGACAAGGATATGGCGTCCAGGCACAGAAACGGTCCATCCACCATGACCAATCTCTATAGATCTTGCAATCCAAATGACTTTCACTGCGATGGCAGGTCTGGCCGGATGGTGCGCGCTATGAAGGTACCTGGGACGAGTTGAGCCTCTGGTGGATCTTTTGTGCCTAGTTGTGAAGTTGTGATTATCATGGCGCCGTAACGTCGAAGTACGACTTCCGCTGTGCAGGAGACTGGAAGGAAGACAAAGCACATGGCTGGGGCAGGCAGTGGGAAAGAGCAGCGTGACATGACACACCTGAGAAGCTGGTCCAATCTATTGATCTGGGTAAATTATAACGACCTCACTGCGACCTCACTGGAATCATGGTTAATAAGGGGAATCATCCTCAAATGGCCTTAATTCAGGTTGGTGAATTATTATAATTTGCCCAGATTGATGTCGTAGGGACGTGAGCAGATTCACCACCATAGTCATCGTGGATCCAAATCTATTCTCGGCTTCGTCACCTTCACTTTCTACAACTGGCTGATTTTTCAAAATGATGTTGACATGCTCACAGGGAGAGAAGATGAGAGAAGATGAGAGAAGATGAGAGAAGATGAGAGAAGATGAGAGAAGATGAGAGAAGATGAGAGAAGATGAGAGAAGATGAGAGAAGTAAGCGAAGTAAAGTTTAGTAAGCCTTCAGGTTTGTGCACGCCGATGGCGATGTTTACGAGGGCGAGTGGGCATCAGATACTGCTCATGGGTCGGGGCCCAGGACGTGCTCAGAAGCTTGGGCATCCTCCAACTATCCAATACTATCCACCTAACAGGCCTACGGCTACACCAGTTTAACTATGAAGCATCTACTGAAGCTAAACATCCTAAACTCAGTCGCGACATCAGTGGATTACATGACCATTACATGATTTTACTTTTTTCTTTACCAATGGTCCCTTCGGCAAGCATCAGTTTCTGCAGCTGGAACCCAGGAAGGGCACCTACCATCACTCCGATGGGCTGCGAACTGAGGGCAAGGATTTGCTGAGGGCTGCTGTTAGGCTACTGTTTTGAAGATGAAAGTGGCTGTGGCATGAACATGGCACACCCTCCAACTGGCTGATACTTTCGAAGCATGTCAATCATTTCAGCATATCACGTCATGTTCAGAGAAAAACAATAATTTTCTCACATCGTTATTTTTCTCTTATTTTTTCTCCACTTTGGCAGGGTGGTCGGTCCATGGCATGTGATCCATGATCCACGATCCACCTTAAAAGACTAAGGTCCAAGTATGAAGGTCAATGGGAGTACGACAGACAACATGGACACGGTGTGGAGCACTGGGTGGATGGCGCGCGCTACGAGGGCAAGTGCGACGAGTCGTCGTCGATTGAAAAAGCAACGGCTTTTGGTCGCCATTCTCCAGCCATTCTGGGTGTAGGAGTGTAGGAAAAGGAAAGGAACATATCAAAATATGGGAAAATCAAAGCAGCACCTTCGCAAGGCATTATGCAGCATTTCCTGCAGGTACACTGCAGGGAAGAAGCACGGCAAAGGCTACTTCACCTGGGCAGATGGCTCTTCTTACGATGGAGAGGACAGCCTTGACATTCAAAACCCCCTGCACCGGTGGGGTAATTTTGATGTTAGGGATTGGAACTGATAAATAGCCATTTATATCATTTAGATCATTTACTGGGGTTAGAATGATTAGAATGATTAGAATATCCAAATGATTGTCAGCATTTTAATCCATGTTATCCAAACATTTCGACACTACGACGTTCTCCGCAGTTCATGAGCAACGACATCCACGGCATTGGGACCTACACCTGGGGAGATGGACGTCGCTACGAGGCGTGGTCGATGCAGGTCGATTTCAGCGTATTCGAAAGAAACAAGCTCGGATCTCTAATGCAATGGCATAGTATTACTATAGTATTACTCTAGTATGGGCATACTCTGGCATAGTTTTGTTTCTTCACATTTGTTGAATCATGTTGAATATTTGGTCTCGAAGTATTTGTGTTCAGAGAATGGGAAGACGGAAGCTGAGTCAGAAACGTGAGAAAGCTCGCCGTGCCAGGGGCAGTGGGAAGGCAACCGAATGCATGGTCGGGGCAAATTCACTTGGCAGGGAACCCAGTTCGAACTTGCTGCTAGGAAAGTCTTCTTTGTTGCTGGAATCTCTGCAATGGATGAAAGTCTTGAGTGAATGGAGTATCATTTTCTTTCGATTCCCTTTGCAAAAGGTGAACAGCTTTGAACAGATTTGAACAAAATTTGCAAAGAAATCGATATTTCTTGCAGACCTTGAGTCGGGAGGCCTGATGGCCGGGAATACGCCGGAGAGTACATCAATGACATTAAGGCTGCCATGAAACCGAAGAAACGGCGACACCAAGTTCACCTGGTAGAGTTTGATCTGAATCAGACCGTGTTGGGACGAAATGGTACCGCAACGAATATGTCAACATACCGGGTTCCCGGTATGTCAGCTATGTCCATGTCAAAGTATGCTGCAATATGCTGCAATCATGAAATCCGTTTTCACACCACTCTTGATGTTGCCAGCATGGCGATGGTATCTTCAAGTGGCCCGATGGCCGGGCGTTGGGGATCTCAGGAAATCTTCATCTCTTGATCTTTTGATGTCGCACATGGAGATGTTGTATGGGTTTTTGAGGGTAGTTGAGTGACACAGCAACATCTTCATTGGTTTTTCATTTCCTCTTCGATTTAATCGATTGAATTCTTCAACTGTTGAACTGTTGAACTGTTGTGTCCCAACTGGGTTAGATGATCGATGACCAGGATGAACAGCCGGATGGAAACATCCGGAGCCAAGGTACGATGGACAATGGCGAAATGGGAAGCAACATGGCTTGGGTTGGCTCGGGGACCCGGCGGCGACTCGAAATGAACTTAACAAGTGCAGACAGTGCAGACTATTCAAGTGATTATTCAAGAGATTATTCACATCTATTCACCATTTGAAATGATTTGTTTCCAGTTCAAGGCTGCCATCATTATGAGCCTTCAAATTCACAAGCCTTGATGGCACCTTGAACACTAAGAAGATGGTGGAAGCGGAGTGGAAATGTGATGAACCGCTGGTTTAACTGAGCATAGCTGAGCAGCTCCCTAAATGCTCCACAGTTTGGCCTAGTTTCCAGCAACTCTCCCTTCAATTCAATTCTTGTCTTGGGAAAAGGGAGCAAAAACATGCAGAAACATGCAAAAACTACGTATTAGCTTAATGTTACTTCGCAATATTTTATGCCATTCCACCATATTTAACCATCCCGGAGACCTCTCCACATGGGATTTACATTCGAATCACTCGAATCACGGTGTATAGGTCCTCCATGGGGACAGCAGAACGACGGCAAGGTGGGGTCCTTTGCGCTAGCCGCTAGCCGCTAGCCGCTTTCGGTTCCAGACACTTTGGTTCTGGGATGTTCTGGGTTCTGACAGTTCACAGGATAGAACTACTGTATAGTATCAGGAGTGCCGTCGTTCGAAATGCGGAAGCACTTTGAAAATCTTTGAAACTGATAACGATCTCCAAAGTTTTCCTCTTCTAGACCCTTCTGTCCTTTTCCTTCATTTTCCTTCATTTTCCTTCCCCAACCAGGTGCTCTCCTGGTTGGAGTTTTACGGTTTTACGCATCTCTTGATCTCCCTTGTTACTGCAACGTTCTTGAACATGACATTTAGATACAATAAGCCATCTTATGTTTTTCAGGCCCAAGTTGTAAGAGGATGTTCTGAACTGTCCCCCCAAAAATGCCCTTTGAGAGCGCACTATGTCATGATGATGATGAGGATGATGATGATGTCTGCCCCTGGTTGATTTACCTCATTAAGGTGGATCTTTGATTCGTAAATAGTGCAAAATGCAATGGTGCAAAGGAAAGCTGCCAAAGTGCATGCTTTCGGGCTGCAATCTGCGGTGCACAATGTTCACAGTGCTGCAATTTCTTTTGCTGATCTTTCTTGAGTTTGTGATCTACCTACGTTGTAAGCCAGGAATGGCCCCCTGACCATTCCCCCCTGTCGGTTGCGCCCCGGATAGCTGTTGTTCACCAGGTGAATGGATGGAAGGCCGACGAATAAGGTCTGCAACTTGGTTCCTGCTTGGCCCAGATTTTGGTCATTTGACTCACTTGACTGACTTGACTTGACAGGCTCCTTGGTTTTGGGAGTTTGGAACCACATTTGGGGATCTGTTTTGGATCTGTTTGTGTCCTCGGTTGTTGGACCTGCACCATTCCACTGGATCACCATTGGTAGATGGATTGAAGAAGCGCTACCTGAAGCCTGAGAAGCCTGAGAAGCCGACGAACGCGCAGTGACAGTGAGTGACCCAAAGCGGGACCGTGCTTGACCCTGCGCCAAAACATCGAAGGATCCCCAAGAATCCAGAAGAAAATTCCTCTAAAGTGTGCCGAATTTGCCAAATCATCTGAACATCCTGAGAATTCCCGTAAGGTTTCTGATGGTTTCTGGTTTGAAGTTTTTTTTCCATGAATCATGACGAATCAGATCCCTTTCCTCGGCCCCAAAGGGTGCTGGAGCTGTGTCACATCCTTGCGTCGTCCAAACTCGCAGGGACCGTGAAAATCGACGGGCGATGTGGGCCGTGGGCGATGGAGATTTGAGACTCATGGGATCAGCTGAGCTCAGCTGAGCTCAGGAATTTAAGTGAGATCGGCTGGTGGTGATTTTCTAAACAGGGCCTGTCTTTTACATATATAGGCGTGTTTGCCACACTTTTTAAGCGCTGGGACTTTGCAAACACAGCTTCAGGATGCTTCAGTTACTTCAGTTCTTGAGTTGGTTGATGTTGGTTGCTTCCTCCACGCGAGCCTTGCTTTTTGGAGCTTCCGCAAGTTCCCATCGGTTTTTGCGTCGGCTCGAGTAGAAGGCAATGTACAAAATGAGCCAAGCATTTGTTTTTGCCCAAAAACGATTGCGCCAGATTTCAGGAAAGCAGGAAAGGATCAAGGAAGCTGACAGAAACAGGCTGAACGACTAGGAAAGGCTAGGTGATGCACCAAATTCTGCGTGCCGAAGGAGCAGAGAGACCACTTGTTTCACACGTGGAGCCACTCCAAAAAGGCAGCTTTGTGAGGAGACAAAACCCTGCATGGGTGTCACCCGACGGTTGATCTTCGTTTGGGACTCGGAGACTCGGAAGCGAGAAGATATGAGAAGATAGCAGAGTCAAGCAAATTTGCAAATCCTGTTGTGAGACCCCTGGGGGAGCTTCATTTTAGGAACGCTCCATATATGTTGTCAGTGGAAGTTGGTCAGAATGAAACTTCAAAACCGGGCCACACGACCATGAGAAAACACGAAGGTTTAACGCCACAACTTTGACCCATGGCCATTTGACCATATTTGACCCATCTCATGGTTGTGTTGGTTTCTAGAACCCACCCAACTCCACAACTCCGTTTCCGGAGAAGGAATCTCAAGTGCCAGATGATTATCCTAACATACACAAACATATATAATTGAATCACACACATATATATATAATAGAAATCTGCACTTGTACAATAGGCAACAATATATTAGAATATCTATTGTGTACAATGATGCTACATCTTGATGCTTATCATGTAATCTGATGTAATCTGTATCTGTATACTCATCGTTTGATATTCTCGTACCATGTATGATTCGTGCCACTGGAACCAATCCCAGGAGTTGTAGCATTCGGTGCTGGAGATGGCCGCTGCGGCCTTGGCTGAAAGGGTTCAAAAATCGATGATTCAACTGAATCTTCCGAATCTTTCCGAATCTAATGAAGATGGAGATTTTAGGAATTTATGACTACATAGACTACATTTCATGAAATGGGAGAGATTGGGAAAGATTGTGAGACTAGCGACACAGAATTTGTGAAGTTGCCCCCTTATCGTCGGGATATCCTTCCACCGTTCCATGGAGCCATCGAGCATTTGAGACGCTGAGATTGGCGTTGTGAAAATGACGGGAAGCCGCGTTTTGGAAGTGACGTGGCGCACCTTGTGACGTGGTTCTTTCATGTGACACACCAACTTTTCACCGACTTTTCAGGTTTTCATTACACATTTCGTGTTTCACCCTGTGTTTCAGCGACGTTTTCAGGTCTGGGAACATCCAACATCGCGAGTTTCGCACCGTCAGTGGCACCCCCCGTGAAGCGCTGCAAGCGCAAGCGCGCCTGGATGAGTTGCCACCGGGGCCCTGGCCCTGGCAGCAGCAGGCGCAGCCATCAACAGATTTGGATCAGAAGGGAAGCTTTTTTTTGACTAGATGATCAACCAGTTTTGAATAGTTTTGACTACCCATCACCCTGCATTTTTTCCAGAAAGAGGGCTTGAAACATTGCAGAGAGCTTGAGAAATCAGGTGCCTCTGCAGCCTTTTGGGCTTGCGCTCAAATTTTCACGTAGTTCGTCGGGGCATAGTTTGTCGGAAACCAGGAACCAGCTGTTTTTGGGGAGATCACTGTTCTGGGCCAGTGCCGAAGAACTAACAGTTTGCTCCTGCCGTTATCATCGGTGGTCGGCGTTCAAGTAGTTTGCCCAAAGATCCCGGAGCGTGTGCAGAATTTCACGTTGGGGGCATCTTTCAACAACCCCCATCGCGGATTTGTCATGGTTAATGTAGTAAAAACCAGCTGTGTAGAACATTGAACTTGCAATCAGTGGAGTTTGTGGCAATTGAATTATACATCGTCTTGGAATAAGCCGCTGGGAGGGAGAAAATCATTTTGAACTTTTGGCTTGCGGGGAACCCGTCGTTCAATGTTTGTAGGTTTTGATGGCATCATGAGATTCGGAAGATGGCCGGATGCAGTCAATTTCGGAACATTCATTCGCTGAAGGCTTGCTGAAGACTGGTACAGGATCAGTTACAAACATCCTTGACCCTTTCAGGGATGACTCACTGACCGCATCCGAGGTGTGGTTGGGATCAGGTTTTGGGAGACACCAAGCGACGAGTCCACGACTACATGACCAGCCCCGAAGTCGGCTTTAAGCAAAGCAGCACATGTCTGAGAGGCCGAAACAGGCTGAGCCGATCAACTGCAGATCTATGGATTGTGACATAAATGACATGATGAAACCATGCACATGGGCCCTGTTGCGCCAACTCGCAAACAGCTGGAATTCTGCGGAATGTTTGCCGAAATCCATCGAAATCCCAATGGATAGTTGAGGGATGTTGAATAGGAAATAGGGAACTGTACAAATTTGCATAGGGAAATGATGGTGAATTGGTAAATGAGTATAGGTCAACAATGGTAAATATAGGTCCGTAAACGTAATATTTCTAGCTCCAGTATCGATTTCAGCATTTCTTTCTGTCCAAAGTTTCATGTTTCTGTAATTGCACTCCACCACAAACCCTATGTAAACTAGCACATGTACGACAGCTGTTGCGGCTTCAAGGAAAAGTAGTGTTGCCGCAGGTGCTTAACGGTTGTTATTGTTTTGCCCCATAGGTT
>Ga0126342_10021443_pt1 | contig 10773 bp, 12 predicted proteins | sample Cyp1metagenome_FD_92528 | JGI IMG/M metagenome (GOLD analysis project Ga0126342, IMG submission 92528) | Coral microbial communities from Lord Howe Island, Old Settlement Bay, Australia - Cyphastrea 1 metagenome | ecosystem: Host-associated > Invertebrates > Cnidaria > Coral ... | reverse complement strand
TTGAACATGGCGCAAAATCCATGGTGACAGAAAGTGCCATAAGGGTTATCGAAATAGCAAGATGCTTGTTTTCAAAACAAACAAAAACAACGGGACCGCAATGGACGACGTTACCTTGTTTATTGATGAAGACTGAAGCCGTGCATGTTTTAAGTTGCGGCTTGGGGGTGCTGATGCCTTTGCAATTTACCGAACTAGTTCACATATTTGTGGAAGTCTTGATGTTTCAAATACTTTTGCGTGACAACTCGTGCAATGATCAATTGCAATAAAAGAACAATATATTTTCAAGCGCGGTCGGCGGTCGTATTGCCACTGCGCATGATACCAACAACATACCAGCAACCATAGCAATATAGAAGCAAAAAAACACGCAAAACGCTCACAGGATAGCACTTCCAAAGTATATAATTTGTCTCCAGCCATTCTGTGTTCGTTATGATGTCTATGCCAGCGGACCGAAAACCGTGCTCATAAAATGCACGTTTTTGCTAGCGTGTGTTCGGAGGTCATGAATGGGTGGGGCGGGGGGGCATGTTAACGTTTCTTGTACTTCTTCCGCTACATGTTGATACGCTGCACCAATGTCTGGTAGTGTTGCATCTTTGTATACATTGTCGAACTGGTCCGCAGTGCTTGAAGGTGGACACATGGGTTGCTAGTGCGTGTGTTCGGAGGTCATGAAGGGGTGGGGTGGGGTTCAAAGATCTTCAAAGAGCAAAGATTTTTTCCTCTATGTGAAGGCCTGGCAGTGGAGATATGTGAATCTGCATGCCCATCTCCAGCAAAAAACAATTTCAACGCTGAAGCGCGTGCTCTGAAAAGAAAGAAAAAACCTGTCAACATGTTCCAATGAAATGAATCCAAAACCCACACGAAACGCAAATTTTGCCAAATTATCGCGCGAGAATTTGGCACAATTCGGCTTGCAGAAATGTTTTTTTCACTATGGCGAAAATGCGATTTTTTAGAAAAACATTGTTTCTACGAGCACGGTTCCTGGTCCGCCGGGATGTTTATGTATAATTACAGCTGTGACCTTCTTCCGCGGGTGCCAATACCTAGGCTTTGTGGTAGATGGTGTCATCAGCAAGGAAGCAGCTTGGTAGCACGCACGGAGGAACTGGGTAGTTTTCGCCCAGACAGTACAGCATGCAGAAGCTGTAGATGTCCTTCTATTGATTGTTCAAATATGTTCAAATATATTTGAAACACTTGAACCCTGAAACGCTGGGAAGGCAAGGCCTTTGTATGAGAAACGCTTTAGGTATTCAGCTCATTTGCGGCCAGTAACATCATGTAGAGAGTTGCGGTGTTGGGCGGCGGAGAGATTTGTAATTTACAATATTGATCAATATTGCTGTTCAATGTCCTGTTGCGTTGGGAAGCAAATGAGAGATGATCAAAGCAACTTGCCCTCCCCAGAGAGTGAGATAGACCCGGAAACTAGCAAGATTTAAGTGGAAGCATGTGCACACTGTGGACGCTAATTCTCCAACCCCTATTTGGCAGGGTCTATGTTAATTGACTGGAGGGTATGTTATCTTCGGCTGCATGTTGGCCAGAACATGGCCACCCAAGGACTGCGAGAAGGTGGTGCAAATCTCCGAAGCCATCGGCTTCCGGACACGTTGGAGTCAGGCCTTCCAACGTTGCGTTTGTGTCGGGGTGGATTTAGATTGGAAAATGCGAGAGGTGTGGAGACTTGTATATCCGAAAAGCCAGTCATCTTCACAGATCTATATGCAATAAACTAGTATTTTATGTTCCTGCACATGTTTGCAAAGAGCCACGTGAATTTGCATGGTCTTGATCATGTCAACCTTGCTCCACCTGCTTTGGTTCAAAAAAAATCCACATCTTGACGAGGTGGGTGCTGTGACCCTCTTTATGCCCGAGGATTTCTCAAACCGGATCTTTGAACGACTGATGCTTTGTTTGAACCTTGAGAATGGTTGCGCCTGGTAGCAAAAGTATTTTGCTTTCGGGGTGCCTTGGTAGGTACCACCAGGCCAGTGCCACAGATCGATCTCTGTTGAACCTCCAATCTTTGGGCGATATATGGCGATATCCAAGCTTGGCGACGGAAATGTTGTCCTCAGGAAGCCTGTTGTCCTCAGGAAGCCTTTCCTTCCGGATCACTTCGGCGGTAGACCCATCGGCATCCATCGACGTGCCTTGGCGGAAGATTTTGGGCACTGGGCTTAGGACCTCTCTCTTCCTGTGGTCCTTGCTGTACTGTTTCGTGATTGGCATACTCAGCAACCATTTCGAAATGACATTGACACCGCAGTAGCAGCAAAAATCTGGAATATCTTGGATGTTTTGCAAAAGCAATTTGCATTGCAAGTATTTACCGTAGTTGTGGGTGCTGGACTGAGGCTGGGCTGTGCTGAAGTACCAGAAGGGGCCACCCGGCATGCCAGCGACAGGGGTGGTATAGGCCACGGAAACCAGGGAATCCCCAACATTGCCTAAGATCCGTAGAACCTGGTGACACAAAACAATATTTGGAATCTTTGATGGGGTTCAGATTGCAGTTTTCCCGGCCACAAATTTTGCGAATCGATCAAACATGTTAGTAGTGCCCTTGCTGAGAAGTAGGCAGCACATGGCCAAAGAATCAATATGAGCGAGGTCCGTCCATCCCAAATGACAATGGATTCATCTACATTCTGTATCACATGGTCTTGCCCCAGACCCTGACCCTCAGTGATCTCTTGGGCGGCACCAGCAGAGGCAATACCTCAATCCCCACATTGATGGCCACACGCCTGGTACAGTGCTCGCAGGCCCGAAGGATTTGACAGTTGACCATGCTGAAGTTCTCATACAGAGACGCAACAAAAACCAATACAAAATCCAGCAGGAAACGGTAAACGTCTATGCCATCTCCTGGATCTTCTTGGTTCAAGTTCCAGTGCATATGTGGGCGTTATGCTGTGTGCCCTGCGGCGCATTAGTCTTGCAACCTTCAAATTACTTCAAAGATCTTCAAAAGGTTTTTGCTTGGGTTGGAACCCTCCTACAATAATTCTACAAGTACATCTCAATCAAATCTGATTCTTGCAGGAAATGAGCTGACCTGTCCCTGCCACGACCGCCCTCAGGCGATGGGTTGCAGAAGGATGCCGGCACTCGCTCGTCTCCTGGCTGCAAGGTCACGCCATCCCAGTTTCCTGCAGCAAAAACCAGCGGATACCCATGGATACCCAAAGGCCCCAGACTTACTTTTTTCATTTTTTTTCTGGGTGAACATGATCACCCATGAGATTTTGGTATCTCAATTTCAATCATGAGAAACCCATGCCATATATGCCATATATATCCATATTATATATTAGCTAAAATTTAGCGTAATGGAAAGTAGTATTATTCGAGACATCTTTATTTTTGAAAATTGAGCTGGGGCTTGGAAAACGATAATGCACTCTTCAAAAATTGATGACTTCGAGCTATATAGTAAATATTTACCGTGGCCCACATATCCCCCTGGCGAAGGGGCACAGTATGGGTGTGTCAACAGTGGCCAGGTATATGACGTGCCTCTTTTGGCTAAATGATGAGGTGGAAGGCGGAGAGACAGTGCCCTGGACGCAGAATCACGTTTGCACTAGTGTCTGTAGAAAATGCAGGAAAAAGAACATAAAACACAGTGTTTGGAGGTGCCTTGAAAGTTCGTTCAACCCACAGACTGTTTAGATTTTGGATGGGATTGGATGGGTGTGAATGTTGTAAGCCACACAGTATGCCCATTCATTTGTGGATTCAATTCCATATTTGGGTGCCTTTGTATGTGGCTGTCCTCACTCAAACCAACAATAAGACAGCAAGTGCAACCATGGCTTGGAAGCAGGGAGGTGCGACGGATCCATCATATCCATCCATCTTCAAAATCTTTACTGCTGAGTGGTGGTGCGTTGAGCCATTTGCCCACTGCAGTGACCAGCGCCTAGGGCCCGATTCAGACATGCCCTCGCCTGCAAAGGTCTTCACCTATCCACAAGGTGGCATTTGGGTGGCCATCCCACCAAAGCCTCTTGGACGAAATGCTGATTGCAGCATGCTTTTGCATGCCTTTGCTGGAGCCATGTGTGGGAAAATATTCGATGTGTGACACTGATACTGTTTGATACTGGCATATACTTGTTAACTTGCGGAATGCCAAAGACGAGTAGAAACACCAGATTCATCCAGATTCAAATACGTTCAAATTCTGGCTATGACGTTAGAGCTGTACCCAGTTCCGCCGCTGCCACACGACCCCGGGATCCGCTGAGGAGGGGTGGAGCCCTGCTGTTTTATCATGGCCAGAACGCCATCAACAACCCCATGCATTATGGCGGGGATGTCAAGTCCGGGGTCAAGTACTTGGTTCCTTGGCATTCCCTGGCTGAAACGGCTGAAACTTCGCTGCCATGACAAAAGTTCATGAAAGTTGCACTGATTTGGGTCAGCCCTTCCCTGGCTTCGCCCGAGGTGCGCTCAGACATCATTTACAAAGCGTGAAAGCCACCCGTGTTTCACTCGACGCTCCGAGCGTCTCGAGAGAGAGAGAGGAGAGAAAGACAAAAAATGAATAAAAATGATCCGTACCGTACGGCCGTGCGGCTGCGGCTTGGCTGACCCTGATATGTATCCCAGAAAACCTTGCGGGATGAATATGTAGAGAGAAGCAACCAAGAACCGACCACTGGAGTTTGTTCCTTTGGCAGAAACACCGGGGTTATGTGGGGTTGCTTTGTTATGAGGTTTGATTCTTTGATGCTGACTGCTTCCTGTAGGGAGCCCTGCTCGCCAGGTTTCGTCAGCGGCAGCCCCAACAACTTTTCCGACGCTCGACTGAATTCAGGGTCGTGCTACTTGACCAGCTCTTTAGCAAAGCTCAATCACGCAGGCACAGGTGATCGGGTGGGTACATTGTTTGGGGATGTTTGGTGGGAATTGCTGTATATATAATATAGTCTTGAGATGTCTGGAGACTGGGTCCAAAATAAATGGTTACCAGAAATACTGGCTCCATTTGTTCGCCTTGACAGAATCACAATGCTGCTGTAATCTTGGATGGTCTGGTGCACCGATACTTTGTCACAGGGGATTTCATGATTCATAAACAATCATAAAGAATCATAGATATTCACAATGCGTATACATGTATCTGTATACTGTTATGTTTGTGTTCTTTGTCGGATGCATCTCCAAGACAGACTTTTGAGGACCGCTTCGCGGTGGGCCACAAGAAAACCAGGTGCCAGCTGCAGTCATATCAAGTGGCTGCACACAGAGAACCTCCAACCTCTATAGAACATTGCTCGAACTTGAAGATTGTAGAGGGAAGTATAGCTTAGATGGGCCGAAGAATTTCTCCATTTTTCTCGAATATTCACAGAACATGCAGGCAGAAAGATTCTTAATTTTCAGCTTCAAATGTACAGTTATGAAGGGTAGTTTGGACGCGATTCTCCTGCCTGTTCTAGAGACTCGGAAGACTGTCCATAGTTCACACTCCATGATTTGCCGCTAGGTTCTCCAGCACGTGCCGGATACTGAGTTGATTGAATGACAGTGGCAGTGGATATGTTTGCCTTGTTTAGCTTGATGAATGTGGGTAATTAAAACAATAAAATAATAAACTATCTCCCAAATCCATACACCGGTGTGAAAGTATGTGGCGCAGAAAACACTTTCTGCGGGCACTTAATAGATGGCGCGGACACCGGTATTTGGAACAAACGAAATCTGAGAAAAAAACAACATCTGCCCAAGTGAAGGTAGATGGCGCCGCACTGTGCGTTGCGCCATCTACTTATGCCAGATTCTATCCAAATGTAAATGATGTGGCTGAAATTTAATGAAATTTGTGGAGTAGATTCTGCGCCATGTTTTCCTTCCTTTTCCCCCTGCGGTCTGTCGATGCAGTAAAGTACGGTTCGAGAACGTGGTGCTGTAATATACCGTGCGCACCTGAGCCTACTTTCCCATGCAACACAGGCGAATAAATATTTGATCTTCGGTCAAACATGTTGAATCTGTGCGTTTTCGCAACCGGGTACGTGCAGTTTGGTCATGTTTACCCTTATTGTCAAAGCTGGCGCAGCTCCAAGCACATAGGTGGTTCTTGTGGCCCAGTTGCGCCATCTACTGTGCATTCGATTTGGTGGTACACGTACATGATTTTTGTGAGAGAGAGAGAGTGCTCACATGAATACACCAATGACATGTGAGGTGCGCCATCTATGTGGCTGCAATATGGGGAGGTTCCGCGTGTGCTTCTGGAGTTGCGCCATCTTTGGCAGTGGCAAGCATGACCAAACTGCACACACCCCGGTCGCGAAAACTCCACAGACTCAACATGTTCGCCGAATAATACTATATAAACTATATAAATATGTATTCGCCGTTTTGCGTGGGAAAAAGATGGCTTAGGTGCGCACGCTATAATAATGCGAGTTGGGCCATGTATGTTGGCCCCCCCGGGGGGCAAAGTACATGGCGCAACTACTGTTTTCGGCGCCTGGTACTTTCACCCCGGAATAAATAGGTGGTAATTTTTGTTTCATCCACATTACTCTTGATTGAGCCCAATGAGATGAGGTGAAGCAGATGTCACCAGCACCACGGCCCTTGACTCAACGGAGGGTTGGCCATGGTTGGCCCTTGTACCTTCACAGAGTGCTGACCCATAAAGATATGTTCAAAAGAAAACATCCTTGCCTTGCTCCTTTGGATTTATAATCCATTACCATTCTCTGAATGGGATGCAGCAGAGATGCAATTTTTACCATTGGATCAGAATTGTACTGGTATCACTCTCATTGTTATCATGTTCCTTTTTATTTTCCTGGCCATTGCCATGAATTATCGCCCTCCATTCTGTGTTCAAAAATAATTATAGCTGGAAAATCGTCCATAATTTAAGATCTCCAGACAGGCCAAAGCACCGGACCAATTCGATGGGACCACGCCGCAACTCGAGACCTTGAAATTAATTTGAAAAAAAGAGGCGAAAATTACTATATCTCACAAATAATCTATATATATATATTATAATTACAAAAAATAAAATTACTTTACTTCGAGTGATCCCCACCATGACATTTATACGTTTTAATATTGACATATCTTCCACCACAAGCATTGCTTCTACCAAGTGTGGCGACGTATTCCCCAGCTCCACAGGAACATCCGCGCAAGCCATCACAAAGTCTCTGTCTAAGTCTATTCGGAAATGTTCTGAAGGTCACATATCTGTCTGCAGCGAAATAGGGCCAAAGAAGCGGTAGCAATACTGGCACAACCGCAGCAGCCCCTGGATCTTGGAACAGTTAAAACAAATCAAGTGGGCACCACTGTAAATAAACATAGTTAACATCAAACTATTTGTTTTATTAGGTTTCTGTACAGTGTTTGAGCAGGCGTGCATGATGTTGATGTTATAAGTTTGTATTGGTTAGCATAATATGTTCAAAGCATCTGATACACATAGTCAACTCAACTTCATGAGAAGATGAGATGCAGAATTCATCGAGTACAAAAGCAAGGTTGATCAGTAGCTGCAGAGCCAAACCGAAATAAAACCATCTTGGCATACACACACCCTGCAAAAGACAGACAGAAAAGCAAGCAGAGACCTGATATCTAACTGCACAACAAATCCTTACAGTACATTCTCTGCAACTGCTCAGCATGGGAAAGATTCACGTATTTTTTCGCAATCACCATCTGCAGGCCGACCTAGACAAAACTAGTAAGGCCACAACAAGCGCAGGATTACTGTCCTACCTTCTGGCATTCTATCTGGCATATCTTCTGGCATTTTATCTGGTATATTTTCTGACATTCTATCTGACATATCTTCTGGCATTCTATTTGGCATATCTTATAGTATTTTATGTGGTATATCTTCTGGCATTCCATCTGACATTCTATCTGGCATATTTTCTGGCATTCTATCTGCCCGTTGAGGTCCAGCAGTGCACACTGAATTGGGAAGGGCCCCGGTTGAGGTCTAGCGGTGCACACTGAGCTGGGCAAATCCCAGGTTGAGGTCCAGCGGTGTACATTGGGCTGGGCAGGTCCTAGGTTGAGGTCCATCGGTGCACACTGAGCTGAGACGGTCCCTGGTTGAGGTCCAGCGGTGCACACTGAGCTGGCAAGGTCCCAGGTTGAGGTCTACTGAGCTGGGAAGGTCCCAGGTTGAGGTCCAGCAGTGCTCACTGAGCTGGGCAGGTCCCAGGTTGAGGTCCCTCTGCACACTGAGCTGGGAAGTTGGCAAAGAGCTTGGCGAAGAGAGTCGGCAAAGAGTTTGGCGAAGAGTTGAGTTGGCAAGGCGGAAATGGAGGGGGAAATTATTGCAGATATGGAAAAATTAGAGGAGGAGGAGGAGGAGGAGAATAATTCTGATAAAATCTAATAATTTTTACTTGATAAATGGAAAATAAATTTTGGAATAATTAATATATTTTTCATTTTATATAATATTTCCTATTCTAATTATTTCCTTAATTAATATAAAATAAAAAAATATATAAATAAAATTATATTTATATTTAATATATTTATTTAAATAAAAATATAGATTTTTCTAAATTAATATATAAATAAATATATAAATAAATATATTATATTTAAAATATATTTAGAATTAATAATAAATATTTATATTATTAAAATTTATTTAAAAAATAATTTTTAATAATAATTAATATTATAATATATTATTATTTTTTTATTTGTAAAAAATAATTAATTAAATTAATTTATATAATTAAATAAATAAATATTTATATATATATATATTCGCATTAATATTTTAGTTAAAATTTGAAAGCTTTGACTTAACAATTTAATATATTTTATAAATAAAATAGGATTTTAAAAATATCCCTAGGACCACCATTTAAAAAAAATAAAAATCCCATATTATTATGTGGCCTCCTCCGCCTCGCCCTCCGTCGCCTTTTCTTTATTTTTATTTATTAATTACTTACTTAATCATTTATTTATTCCCACACTTATTTACTTACTTATTTACTCCCTGGCTGCCTTTCGCGTGGCAGGCGCACTACACAGAGCCTCCTGGAGGAGCTGCGGCGGGCGTGGGCACCGCTGGGCCGCGGCTGGCTTCGCGTGGCAGGCGCAGTACAGAGAGCTTCCTGGCTGTCTTTCGCGTGGCAGGCGCAGTACACAGAGCCTTCTGGAGGACCTGCGCCCACGCTGGGCCGCGGCTGGCTTCGCGTGGCAGGCGCAGTACAGAGAGCTTGCTGGCTGCCTTTCGCGTGGCGCAGTACACAGAGCCTTGTGGAGGAGTTGCGGTGCGCGTGGGCGCCGCTGTGCCGCGGCTGCCTTCGCGTGGCAGGCACAGTACAGAGAGCATCTTGGCTGCCTTTCGCGTGGCAGGCGCAATACACAGAGCCTTGTGGAGGAGCTGCGGCGCGTGTGGGCGCCGCTGGACCGCGGCTGGCTTCGTGTGGCAGGCGCAGTACAGAGAGCTTCCTGGGTGCCTTACGCGTGGCCGGGCGCGTAGACTTATTATCACCATTTACATCACAATTCCATTTATCCCACCACAATTTCTCATCATAATTTATCACAATTTATCACATACCAACTCATCACAACTCCACTTCTCACACCTTACTCATCATAACTCTACTACTCATCACAACTCTATTTCTGACAGATCCATTTCTTTTCTCAATTCATCACAATTTATCACACCCAATTCATCACAATTCCACTTCTCACATCTTACTTCTCACAACTCCCTTATCACATCACAATTTCTTATCACAATTTATCCCATCACAATTCCACTTCTTACACTCCTTCTCACACCATACTAATCACATCAGAACTCATCACAAGTCCACTTCTCACACCTGACATCACAAATCCACCTCTCACACCTCATTTCTCACACCTCCCCGAAGTTCACATTAAAATCTTACATATTTAAAAATTTGTTATGTGGGGTTATCCGGTTCTTTTATTTTTTTAAGGTTGTATTATGGGTTTATATGGAGAGGTTATGAAATTATTTTATAATTATTTTTCTTTGAATACCATATAATAATATTTTAAAAAAAATACTTTGAAATAATTTGTTATTTGACCTGTAAAAAAAATTGTAATTTTTTGGTTGGCAATCCCTCCATTGGATTTATAGAAAGATATCAAATATATAATAATTACAAAATGACCTGTAACAAAACAAGAGATAATATATTGGATGTTGAAATTAGAAATAAAGTCCTTGGGCATGATATTTTGTAGCAAAATTATGTTGATGCCCCTGGACACTGGTTTTTCATTTTGTAGTTGGATATTTTTGATGGTGGTTATTTATTTTGTAGTAAATCAGGATAAGGCCCAAGATTTGTATTAATAAAATAAACGGACACAAGGTCTCCCCGGATATTTCATTACGGATATATATATATATATTATAAATATATTTATAATTTATAAAAAAAATCATTTGAAATTATTTTATATTTGATTTATAATTTTGATATTTTATTTTGAAATTATATTTTTAAAATAAATAATTTTGAAATTAATAATTTATATATATTATATTTATATATTTATTTAATTTATTATTTTATTTTTAATATATATATATAATAAATATAATAATATTTTTAATAAAAAAAATACAAATTTATAGAAATATATAAATTTTGAAATAAATTTCATTTATCAAATTAGAATTTAAAATCTAAAATTATATAATATTATAATATATATTTTTAAAAAAAATATATATAT
>Ga0126342_10021442_pt1 | contig 10773 bp, 9 predicted proteins | sample Cyp1metagenome_FD_92528 | JGI IMG/M metagenome (GOLD analysis project Ga0126342, IMG submission 92528) | Coral microbial communities from Lord Howe Island, Old Settlement Bay, Australia - Cyphastrea 1 metagenome | ecosystem: Host-associated > Invertebrates > Cnidaria > Coral ... | reverse complement strand
ATGTGCTTCGCGCCACAACGGCGTGCAACTTTTCATCTCTCATCTGGCCAGCTGGCTCCGCACCCGCCGCTTTAGCGAGCCTACTTTTCGACCCTCCGGAGCCCCAAATCATTGGGAAAACACTGTGTTTCGCGACTTTCCTACCTTTTCGCGCATCGGCATCTGCTTTCTTTTGACTCTTTCTCTTCTACTCTTCTTTCTTCTGATCTTTCTCTTCTCTCTGCCTCTTCCCTGCTCTGCTTTTCATCTGTCCATATTGTCGGAAGTTTAACTTCTAAACTTCCTTCGATTAGTCTATATTTATCTCTTCATCTCAGAGTTACCAGGTGCCCTTATCGTTATTCGAAACTTTCTGGAAAGAGTTCAGCAAAAGCCAAACAATCCAAACAGCATTCTGACTAATCTATGAATATCTGAGACACAAAGAAGAAGTTGTTCGTGTTAGACTTTCCCGCGCTTGTCAATTTTGACCGTTTCGACCAACAGCTTCCATACAGCTTCCACACAGCTTCTCCACACATTTCCAATCGCCAGGTGTCGTCCCCAGGATGCGGGACCAATGACTTTGGCATAGCGCTCCTGAGGGGGAAACACGGAGGCATGAACACTTTTTTTAATATATAAATTTTTAATAGGTGTCACATGTTGTCACATGTTGTCCCTACAAGCAATATGTGATATGCGTATTTATTTATTTGTCGGAGATATCAGATATCTTACACCTTTGTACGCTTATGACCATGCTCGTGCTGCGTTGCTGTCGATTGAAAGCCATGAATCAAGGGCTGTGCTTTCACTGTGCTTTGCCCATGTCAACTGAAAGCAACTGGTGTCCTTGGTGGCCTCTGCCAATTCCCGTTGCCTCTCGGTGTAGTAATAGATGCCTGTGCCACTGTCAGTGTCGGAGCTGCCAGAGCTTGTGTTGAGTTGCGTTGACATGCTACAACTATTACTAGTGTGAAAAGATGTGAAAAGCATGAGTTGACATGAAGTGGACATGTAATCGTGTGAAATCATGGGAAATGTAAAGTAGGTAAATGAAAATGTAGACACGATGGACGCGATGGACACTGGTCTTGGTCTTCCATGGGTTCCGAGAAATAGCTCTGATCAAACCTGAGCGATACTGGGTGCCGAAGTCGTTGCCCTGCTGGTTCAGCGTGGTTGGGTCCTGAGAACGACAACAAAACAAGAACTGGATGAACAGGATGAACAGGATGAACAGCACTTGACTAGCACGTGACAAGAATATGACGAAGACAGTATTCAACGGAGGGACTTGAAATCAACAATCCCGTTTTCTCAGGCATGCAGACTGTCTGGATGGCAGCAAGGGTCTGCAAAAGCAAAGGAGAGCAGTTCAATTGTTGAAACAAACCATTTTGCAAGCGGGGGAGCCCTAAAAACGCGGACAACATGTTCGTTTTGCCCTGAGCAGTTTGTCCTGAGAGCGCATTCAGGGAGTGTCTGTGAAGCGTGCGGGGCAGGTTAGAAAGAAGTCACAGAGACATTTTCTTGACGAATCTTCGCGATTCGAGGAATATACTTTTTTGTTACGCGTGTTGGTTCTCCGGAGCATCGACATTTGGAGCATGTCGGACTGAGTGCTTCGTGTCATGGCCTTCCAACATCTGGGGGCTTCCAAAAGGATATTATGCAGCTTCGGGGGTCGGAAACAGCTTGCAGCTGAGGACATTGCATGTTTCTCCCAGAAGTACTTCAGCAACTGCGAGTATGACACCTTCTCCGGATCGTAAATGACCTGGGAAAAAATGTGTGACATAGCTGGGACTCAACCACCTGGTAAATTTCTCTCAAAGCACACGACGTGACAGGCAGTCATGAGATGAATGCCATTGAGTTACTCAACAGTTGTGTATGCTATGTATGCTTTGGAAAAAGAGGAATCACAGCAGGTTGCCCCTGACTGTCTTGACCTGGCAACATTACAGAATGCAAAGCTTTGACAATCTCGGGCTAACCATGGGCTACCCCATGGGCTACCTGACTCGCACCACTTCGTTGTGTTTGGTGGCCCCCGTGCACACGTCTTGGTAGCTGGGGTTCTCAATGTCGCCACCGGCGTATCCCACCTTGAGCAAATCTGAGCAACATCTAACAGAATCTAACATCACACTCATCACACGGTCCTTGGACAAATCTTGAGGATTTCACGGGCATGGTCTCTATGGATCTCTATCGTCTCTTGTCTCTATCACATGCAAAGTGAATTTGATCCCGTCCTTGAAAATGTCTGGTTCTTAGGGTTGTCAACCCTGCCATTTTCAACTCCAAACAAATTCCCTTGATATCTGCACCTGAGTGGAGTAAACACCAGGAACTCTCATGAAAATATTCTCTGAACCTTGGGGCGTTGGGCAGAGTTGGACAGAGTCGGGCAGAGTCTGGAGCGGGACACTTCGGCGAATTGGTAATCGGAGGGCTGCCGAGCTCGACATGTGTGAAGGACTGAAGGATGTGATATGTTCGGATGAAATTGTCCTTCAACGGCAAAATCATATGCAAAATCTGCAAACATGTTTAACGAAAAAATATATATTGACCAAATTCTTGCAGCATTTGCAAATGCAGAATTCGAATCCTCTGTTTTTTCATGTTATGGCTCCGACACCAAAAGCAGCCCATGCCAAACATAGCCTCCTGCACCCACGTTATCTCATGTTTATCGATTAAAAATGATTCAAAGCTGTACCAAGCGAATATGAAAGCAATTCAAACATTGGGAAAGGTCAGGAAAACGTACAGGTCCTGCATGCCAGCAGGCCATGGAGGGTACATGGCACCATTCGTCAAGTAGTGTTTTGCATTCTCCTGGCTGATCTCAACGAAACTGAGCTGAAAGATGCTGAAAGATGCTGAAAGATGCTGAAAGTTCAATTATGTTGAAAGCAACGATTCAAACTAGGGTCCACAAAGTTGAATAGCTCAAGATCAAGTTAGACATAGTCAGACCAACAAAGACTGTCCGAGACATTGTATCCAGGAGACATTGCAAGCGTTGCAATACTTCTCAACAAGCTGCGATGCCCCACGAAACACTCTGTCCGAAGGAGCGTCTCGGATTGGCGTCGGAGAGCCAGTGGGTGTGCCAAAGAGACCTGACATCTGGCGGAAACTAAGGTGTAAAACTGGTTGAATCAGTCTTGGAATGGATGCGTGTGCGGATTGCGGCTGAAAGTTGCGAAAGTTGCAGTGCTCAACCTAGATTCTCTGGCCTGATGTACAAAGAGCAACATAGAACAACGTAACAACATCTAAATAATCTAATAGCTTCTAGATTCATCCGGATTCCAGATGATTCCAGATGCAAGTGTCAGTTCAAGTTCAGCCGAGAGACTACCAAAGAAGGCACGAGCTGTTCTGGAGTCTCGGGTCTGTGACGGAGCGCCAACAAAACTCCTGTTTTGAAGAAACTGAATTCGAATTTCCGCCCCCAATCTAACCCTTGTTGAAGCTGGTGCTGGTCATAGCTGTAGCTCGTACTTTGGCTCTGTTGAATTCTCCCCACGATACATTCGGCTGCGGGCAAGAAAGCACTTTGGATACTGAATGGATACTGTATGTTGCACAAATTGCATGCTACTGCGCTCTTCAACAAAGAAACCGGTGTGATATGAGCGAGTTCAACTTTATCAGCACGATCCATCCCTGTGGCCAAGTCCTTGCCTTCAACCATGTTTTTTTGATGGAGGCATCACGTCTCTAAAATTTAGGTTGACAGAGCAGCTTTATTTCCCGCTGTTTCGTCTATGTTTTCACGGGGCTACATCGCAGCTTCTCTGCAATACGCTGGTTTGGTTTACTTCATGTTACTTACAGAATCTTCCATACACAGCTGTGTCGCCTGACCTCGTCCTTCCAGCGTCACCAAGTCATTAGACTCTCCATGTTGGCCGTCTGAATAAGCAGCCTTTGGAATCCACACTTAGTAAAGGTACTAAGGTAATCTAAAGTAACTGTCGAAAAAAATGTATCTTTTCTTTGCTCCTTTGCATCCACACTTTTTCCAATTTTTCCCACTCCTCGAGAGCAGCGCCGTGGTCGCCAGGGTGAGAAGCACGGCACCTGTCAAGAGGAACTCATTCCCATCAAACAAAGCAAATCAAAGCAGTTTCAATGTCCAAAAAAAGGCATGCCATGGTTTCAACAGCCCAGTCCTCTCTTTCGTGGCATTCGTGGCATGTCTTTCATGCCCATGTTGGCCGCCAAAGTTTGCCCTGGAGCATGTGCAGGTGCACGTGCTCACACTCGGCAGAAAATCTGCCAGAATTCAGACACAAAGGCCTTCCTTCTGAAACAACGTGACGGAAGAAATGAACAAGGCCACACCGTGAAACACGACGATCTTCACAATCTAAGATTCAACGATATCTTGAAAGCACTTCGTCAGCAAGGGTAGGCGGTGCAACGCCACAAGCCTGTCACGGCTGTCCGGGCTTTGTGTTGGAAGTTCGAGCCAAAGCTACAGCAAGTCTCTCAAGTTATCTGAGCATTGCTTTCCACCTGTGCTGTTGCGGGTAGTCTCAGCCACTCTCCAAATTCACATTGGCAGAAAGTGCAGTAACTGTAGTACTCTTCAAGATCGTTTGAATCACAGACTTTCACCATGCCACTGGAGAATGGTATAATACGGTAATATACGGTATATATAACACCAAAGAGACCTGTTCTAGGTGTGAAGCAACGGGACCATTAGGGACCATTGCCCATTTGATCTGCAGCATTCTGCAGCTATGATGTGAAAAGATGTGAAAAGCACGTATCTCTGCTGAAGCCATTGAAGCCATTACTGGTTTGGTGTTCCAGTGGTCCCAGAAAGAGCACCAACAGAGAGCATCTAGACACATGACTCATTGTATAGACACAGCTTCCGCATCACATCAGCCCATACCAATACATTGAGACCCTCTTGACTTGGGACTCCATGAAATGGGCACTCTGATGCTGCCAGTGCTTCCAGGGCCCTGAAAAAACACGGTCAGTTTCTCCTTTTGACAGCTCTTGGAGGCCCCTTTTCGGCCCCTTTCGGCCCCTTCAGCCACTTAAGCCCTTTGAACTGGATCACACCAAGTCACACCACTGTCGCCTAAGTCAACACGCTAAGAGGCAAAGCGGCAAAGTGACATCACAAGCAATTCACTCTCACCTGGTACATACATCAAAACCGAACGTATTCAGAAAGCATATGAAAGCGTGACAAATGTCTTTTCCTGGGGGCCTAGCTGACTTTGGGCCATCTGCTGCTGCTGATGCAATGTGAATGTGATATCCTTCTGGTCCTGGAATCTTGATCAAACATGTTCAAACATGTTCAAACATGTTCAAACATGTTCAAACATGTTCAAACATGTTCAAACATGTTCAAATACGTCATCCGCCCTACATCAATTTCTCAAGTTCGCCAGGGACCAGCCGAGAGGAAGCTTCCAAAGGAATGAGTAGATTGATCGATTGATCGTTGTGCATATTTTGCGAATGGTTCAAAAGGCGTTGATTAGGGTAAGTTCGGTGAAACATCGCAGGTGCGGTTGAACGGGTGCTTGCTCAATATGATGATTGAGAGTGAGTTAAGAGAATCAATAAAGGAGATGTGATTAAGCGAGGTGAGTGAATACTCAGTGCATGAACTATGGACTGTGAATCATGGAGGGGATGATTGGGTGGACAAATGGCTGACGACTTGGCAAGTTGAGCAAAGGACACCGCACACTCAAGCCAAAAGCCCTTTGGATTCGCATCTTTGTACACCAGGAATCCGTAGGAATCCTTCAGACCAGGAAGACCACTCTGACAGAGAAACATAGAAAAACCTTTCACGTGAGTCACATGAGATCTGTGACCATCTGTGACCTTAGCCTGGGCCTAAAAAATGCGACTGGGCGCACAGGACAGCAAGGCACACGACACAACAACCAAGACACATTCGAAACACGTTTGATGTTCAAAGTTTCGAAACGACAATCAGAGAAAGGGCAATGAGGGGGCCAAAGCGGTCTGGCACCAGGACCGTGCATTGAGAACAGGACCGCAAACAACAGTGCCCAACCCGTGAAGAAACACTGGTATCTGAGTCAGTGAGTGTCGTTGAGTGAAGGCGTTGTCCGAAACTCGGCGAAACTCGGAAGTTTCACTTCTTCACTCCTTTGACCAAGCATGCTGTATGCATATTCAACTCATTGCAAGCAGAGCGTTCGCTGCTCTGAAATGGTCAAACCTGTTCCAGTCCCTAACCCCAAAGGATTAATAGCGGCACGCTACAACCGTAGCCTGAACAGATTTGAGATATTTTGAGTTTTGAGATGTTCTTCCAAAGCTCCATGTCTTCCTGACGAAAGAAACAAGACTGAGAACCACATTGTCAAAAGGAAACTCCTTCTACAAAATTGCCAAGCTGGTTTCGACTGCACTATGCTGCGAAACACAACAAGAGGCACAGAACCTGTTAGCATGTCATCGACGAAGCGGAAGTACCTGCATGCAAATCAGACAGTGCCAGCATTCACATCGAGTCCAGAGAGCACACCCAAAACTAATTTTTTGAGAGGATCCAACAAGCCCCGAGGAAGGCTTTGCGGCTTCATGAAGAAACAAATTGAAACATATAGAAACATATTGAAGCACATAGAAGCATATAGAAACATATTGAAACGCACTCACGAGAAGATGGGACTTCCGGAACTTCATCTGTGCTCAAAGGAATGTCTCGACGGAAGGTGTGTTTCCCCGCCGTTAACATAATGCATGTGCTGTATATGTATGTGTATATATATACGCTGTATAAGATTAGCTCAGGGGCTCTGATGGAGGTGATGAATTCATGAGTCGTCCTTCCTTTATCTTCCTTCATCTTCCTTCCATGCTTCCCTTGTCTTCCCATTCTTTTTCCCATGCTTTCCTGTATGCGTTGACATCCTTTTCCTCTTGTCTTTCCGTTTCCTTCCTTTTCCTGCATTTCCTTCTGTCCTTCTGTCTTCTCCTAGTTTCAGGATGACATGTATATGTTGTTTTGAAAACATTCAAACATAAAGCAAAATATGAGCTCCACAAAAATGTTGTTTCTTGATTTTTCTTGTTGCTTCTTATCCGTTACCCGTTCTCATCTGCAGTGAAGCGCACCCTTTGTCGCCCCATTCGTCTCCCCATGTGTTCCGCAAATGCCAACACCTGAGAGAGAGCGTCGAAAACATCCAGAGCAATGGCGAGCGAGAAATAGTGAGAATTCGTGAGAATCGGTGAGAATTCCGAAGGGAATGAGGTGATTGAAGTCAAATTGAAGTCTATACGGACAGCGTGATAGCATGCGTTGGGAAGTTTTTCGAGTCAGGCATTTAATTTGATCTGCTTTTCAGTTCAATCCGACCATGTGCTTTAGATATCTTTAGATATTTTTAGATCAACTTCAACGAAGTTTTGTTCGTTCCAACTGTTCCAGCTTATGGCGCGTCATATCCTGGAGACTAAAATGCTTGTCAAAAAATCCTGTGAAACTGTAAAGACTCAACTCTTCGGAGATTTCTTGATTTGTTTAATTTATGCTGTCTTTGATTTCCTGCGTAGCTGCCATCTTGGAAGGTGACTCACCACGGTTCGTCTGGCTCGTAGCACTGCTCTTTTGCCTGGAGGCGCAGAGACTGCCACAGTGAAGGGGCTCAAACCAGGATAGTTAGGGTGTTCATTGTTCAATTCTACTCAAAGTGAATGCAGATCGATGTATTTTGATGAAACAAATGACATTGGACTGAGTGAGACGACGAAGTGACAACAATGTCACAGACAATGTCGACGACAGGAAGCAGCACGGTGCCTGATTTGGTCGCCATCCCCTGGGATGCGAATCTTGTCCTGGTGGGACTTTCGATCAGAGCGTTTTTTCACGAAGTTTCAGAGCTAAAAGAAGCATGGGAAATATTACTAAAATCAATTAAATAAATGAAAAATATTGGAAATGTCATGAAGTGTCATGAAATGTCTTTGCGAATCAGCTGAAAAAAGCTTTGCAATGCATCCAATTCCACGGTTCTTCCTTTCCAGAGCCGAGCACACGTCTTTTCCGTTCTGTACTGATCGATCTGTAATGCTTTGGATTCCCGGCTCCCCACTTTGGGGAGAACCGGAGAACACAGGCCCGACCACATCCAAAGCAAGGCCCAGGATGCAGTCTGATGCAAAGGCAGTCACATGTCGGATGCAGTTACCAGATGTTGCCAGAAAACAAAATGCAATGAAACGCAATGGAAATACAATGGAAACGCAATGGAAATGCGTTGCAAGTTGGACTGATACCTGTCTGATCCATGAGACGCGTCGCTAGCAGACACACCGCATCGGTTGTTGCACTTCTGACCTTCTACCAACATAAGAGAGAGCCTGAAAAGCTGCTTATAAACCTGATAAGTTCACTGATACTGGGTTTTGCGAGAAACAACTTGGTTGCACAATTTGCTATGCGGATGGCGTCTGGTGAGACTCGGTAGGGGCACAGGAAGCGGAAAGAAGGTCGAGTCTTGACCTGTGTGAAGAGATGTTTAAAGATGTTTAAAGAGCATTCTACGTCTTCTACCAAGACAACAATTGCGGCTCCCAAAGGATTTGTGCTCCGATGTTTCAATTACACAGCTTGCTAAGGCTTGCTATGAACAGCTTTTCTTTCAAAGAGTTTAGAGCATGTTTCTCCACACTGTTTGCAATTCTACTCTGGCGGGTGAGGCAATTTCGTCTAGCCGCTAGCATTCTACACACTTGGAAATGCCTTGAGCCGTGCATCTACGACATCATCTCACGTCATTCTCGTGAACTTCGCGAACCTCTGGAAGATCGTGGAAGCACCCTTTGATTCTAACCAGGCAGTGACATCTCAAACCCAAACATCCCAAAATCTCGGGGTGAAACGTCCTGAAATCCTGTCAACAAAGGACGTTTGCATACGATGTTGAAACGTTTGCTCAAAACATACCAGGCTCAAAGCATCAGACGCTCTCTAGCAAGAGCTCGCAGCTTTCAGCTGAGAATCATTGAGTTTTTGGTCCAAATTTCCGGATCCGACGCTAAAATGCATAGACATGCATAGACTGCATAGGTTGCATAGAGTACCATGGTGTCCATCAGAAATCACAAGAAAGCATAGCAGCATAGGAACATGATCACAAACTGTGATGTAATTCAAATGACTCAAATGACCTCGAAACTTTGCAGTCCTACAGACCCCAACTAGGCCCAACTGTGGTGATTGTCTCTGTTGTTTTGAAGGCTTATGTAGTCGATCTTGGAGGATCTTGGAGGATCTTGGAGGATCTTGGAGACAAAGTCTGAAGCATCACAATCTGGGAAGATCTGGGAAGCTTTGACTGAATTCTCAGCTGTTCGTTGATAGAATCTGTTCCTACCTTTTGCCTACAATCTCCGACATGGTTTGGGCCAAAAACGAGCTTGGCCGTATGAGTGGCCAACTGATTAAAGTAACACGGCTTGGCAGCTTGGCTTCAACAGCAAGCCGAGTCCAGTCGGAGAATGACGAAGGCATACGAAGACTCTATTGGATTCTATTGCTTTGTTGTGTTTTCTTTGGTTCTCTATGTTCTCTATGTTCTCTATGTTCTCTATGTTCTCTATGTTCTCTATGTTCTCTATGTTCTCTTGCTTTGAAATGCATTTTTTTCCGTTTAACAATGTAAATTTCCTCAACGTCGCGACTGTTCTTCAAAAGCTTTGGGGGGTCGTGTTCAAACCTTTGTCCCGAAAGGCTCCAGGTTCTGAAAGCCAAGCCAGAGACCAAGTCAGAACCTGGATTCAAATTTCTGGTATCAACATGCCAAAAGTTTGGGAATGCCAAAAGTTGCAACATGCCAAGCCTCTGTGCCGTGCGTAATCTACGAGATTTGACCGTGTGGGCCAACACCTTTGAAGGCACAGCCAAAAGGGCAATGTGCCCACCAAGCGGCTGCATTTCAGTGCCTGTAAGACATGAAAGCTCACGCAAATCCTCCGTGAACCAAAAAAAGATATGGACTGTCGACTAAGGGCATGTTATTACTTTCTTTAATCATTGAAATATGCAAGCTGCATTCAGCGCCAGCCAGCTGAGTAAGCTGTGACTGGTGTGGGATTGTCCCTAAGTTGTTCATCCTTGAACCTGTCAACAGCTGGCTTGGGAACATCGGAGCATCCAGTTCACCAAAGGATTTGATGGTTAGAGCATTGGATGAGTCAAATTGAGCTAATTACACTAATCATGTGTGAATATCTGTGAATATCTGTGAATAGCCTCTACATTTGCGTGTCCTGTCATTATCATCTGTTTGCGTCATGCGTCATCATGAAAGGTTTCAATGGACATGCCTTTCCAAGGTCTTGGGAAACTCAAAACAAAGCGACAAAATGCCACGCGAGCTGCATGTCTACCACACTGGCGTCGGTGTCAAAGGTGTCACATGAAAACTCTGCAGAATGACAAGGCGTGGTACCGCTCTTGACGGCCTCGTCCACTTGGAGTGAGCCACGCGAAATCTGCGCCTAGAATTCAGACAATGAAATATGGTAATATTATTACATTATTGCATATGTATAGATACATATACATATACATATACATATACATATACATATACATATACATATACATATACATATACATACATTACATTACATTACATTACATTACATTACATTACATTACATTACATTACATACATTACATTACATTACATACATTACATACATTACATACATTACATACATTACATACATTACATACAT